>Ga0310695_10004978_pt1 | contig 23746 bp, 22 predicted proteins | sample RumenRJG_04DNA_FD_203882 | JGI IMG/M metagenome (GOLD analysis project Ga0310695, IMG submission 203882) | Bovine rumen microbial communities from Lethbridge, Alberta, Canada - RJG_04 (v2) (version 2) | ecosystem: Host-associated > Mammals > Digestive system > Stomach > Rumen | place: Canada...
TGACCATCGTACTGCAAGTGATAGCACTTGCCACACCTGCTATCGGCGGTGCCCGCAACGTATGCATAGGCAAGGGTGTCGTTCACGGCAATAGGAGCCATGTCCGTACAAGTGAACACGCCCTTTTCCTTTTCGTCGCCACAGGCGCTTCTAGTGCCTTCGTAACCGAACCAGGACTTCGTCACGTTGCCCAAAGTAAAGGTAGGGACTTCCACATCGTGGATGTTGCAGTTACGCGCCGTGCCAAAGGTGGATTGATAAGCCTCATTGGAAGATATGTCTGCGCGAGTCTTATCGTTATCGCTTTCCTTAAGCCAAGAACAGTGCGGCTTGCAGGCGTCCCAATAGCGGGTATTCCAGCCACGCTTTGCCGTAGCGCTGATATCCTTGGTGTATTCGGCCGGAGGTGTACCGTAAGATTCAAGCGTCGGGAATCCGCTCGCATCGAGTTCCGGTTCCTTGCTGCTGGAGCTTTCGGGAACGACGTCGGCGCTGGAACCCGGAATCACGGAACCGCTCGAAAGCACCGTCGCGTCGCTCGAAGTCGGGTCACCGGAATTCGTAGACGATTCGGGATTCACCGTACCGCTTGAGCCGGGATTCACCGTACCGCTCGAGCCGGGATTCACGGCACCACTGGAGCCCGGAACCGCATCGCTCGAAGCAGGCATTGCCCCGGACGAATTAATCGGGTTGTCAATCTCTCCCGTACCCGGGTTATTGCCCACCGGATCGGTGGCCTTGTCCATAGTAGAGTCATCGCCGCAAGCGCAAACCATGGCGACAGCACAGGCCGCAACCATCGACTTGAACAGTTTACGTTTCATAGAACCTCGTTACTTCTCGCAGCCGGCGCCCTTGCCGTTGGGGTCATACGGGTTCTCGCCGTCCTTCCAGCACTTCGCCGTATCGAGCACGTCGCCTTCCTTGAAGGTGGACCAGTCATCGCGCCACTTGTAGTTGTTGTCCTTGTGGGTGTTGATGCGGGTCATGTAGTGGTCGATCAGGTACTGCGGGCATTCCACTTCTTCCCAGTTGTAGGTCGGGTTGTCAGCCGCCATGAACCAGTCGGCAAACCAGTGGCAACCGCGCAGCAGGTTGGGGAATCCGGCGTTGCCGAAGGCGGCGTCGCACATATCCCTGACGCATTGCTGATAAACTTCAAGAGTATTGTCGTAACCGTGCTTGCCCTGGCATGCCGTAAGGAACCCGCCGAAGCCCGCACCCCATTCCACGTTCTGGCCGCTCACCTGGACAGAAAGCGCGTCAAATGCGCCCACGCCACCGCCCGGGACCATCAGGTCGAACTGTCCCCTTTCCACATCGTGACCGATGTTCGAGGTCATCACGACCATGTGCTTGCCCTTGAGGGCCTTGTGAGTTTCCTTCGCGGCATTGTTCGCACTGGCATCCTTGAAGCTGCCGTTGTACTGCAGGTGGAAGCACTTGCCGCAGGTAGTCTGGCTACCCGGACCCGCTACGTAGGCGTAAGAGAGCGTATCGTTCACGGCGATAGGCGCCATGTCGGTACAAGTGAACACGCCCTTTTCCTTCGCGTTGCCGCAAGCGTTGTTCGTGCCTTCGTAGCCGAACCAGTACTGTCCAACGCCACTGCCCACCGTATAGGTCGGGACTTCCACGTCGTGGATGTTGCAGTTACGGGCCGTCGTCATACCCGCCTGGTAAGATTCTTCCGTCGTCGTGTCGGTCTTGCCTTCCTGACCGTTGCTGATCCAGGCGCAATGCGGCTTGCACGCATCCCAGTAGCGGCTGTTCCATCCGGTCTGACCGTTGTCGAGAATGTTCTTCGTGTATGCGGCCGGAGGATCGCCGTAGGATTCGAGAGTCGGGAAACCGTTCTCGTCGAGGTCCGGATCCTTGCTGCTGGAGCTTTCGACAATCACGTCGGCGCTGGAGCCGGGAACCACGGATCCGCTGGAACCGGGGTTCACCGCACCGCTCGAAGTCGGGTCACCGGAATTCGTAGACGAACCGGGATTCACCGCTCCGCTGGATGCGGGCAGAGAGCCGCTCGACCCGGGAACGGTCGCGGCGCTCGAGGTCGGGTCGCCCGAGGCGACCGACGAAGAGCTGACGATCACGACATCGCCCGTACCCGGGTCGATATACGCGTTCGCCTCACAGAAAGTCTGCACAGCCATGTTGACGTCGACGAAGGGACCTTCGGCATCGAAGATATGGCCGATACCGGCTTCGTCAACAGTAAAGTAATTTCCGGCAACCACGTTGCCCGTCTTGTCGTAAATGACGCCCTGGCCGCTCGTCGCAGTTTCCTTGTCGATGACCCAGTATTCACCCGGGGCCAGTTCAAGAATCCAGCCCGCATGGAAAACCGTATAGCCGGCACAGGCGTTGACGGTACCATTTCCGTTTGCAGGAGTGTCGTTGCCGTTGGAACCCGAGTCGTCGGAACAGGCGCCCAGACAGACCGCGACACCCGCCGCGGCCATCAGCTTGAGAAATTTCTTTTTCATAGCATTCCTTTTCAATTTTCTGCCCCTAAAAATACTTTCATACACGCTTAACCGCACCAAAAAAAGATATTTGGAACATCGAAGTGTTCACAAATCGTGCCCCCAGGTGCTATAACTCACACTTTTACGCAAAAAAAGGCCGCACTTGACGTGCAAGCCTTTTTTGAATGTGAAATGTTAAATGAGTAATGTGAAATGAATTTCACATCACACATTTCACATCACACATTTCACATTAATCTCTGAACTTCACCTGCTTGGTGCCGGCGACGACTTCGCCGATCTGCACCCACTTCTCGCCCTTGGCTTCGAGGTGAGCGACCACTTCGGCCTTGTCAGCCGGATCGATGAAGACGAGCATGCCCATGCCCATGTTGAAGGTGGAGTACATCTCGTCCTTCTCCACGGAACCGGCCTGCTGGATGAGCTTGAAGATCATCGGAGGATCCCACGTGGTGCGGTCGATGATCACGTCCACGTTGTCCGGGAGGATACGCGGAATGTTGCCCTGGTAGCCAGAACCCGTGATGTGAGCGAGGCCCTGGATAATCTTCTTGTTGCAGAGATCGATGAGGCTCGGGTAGTAGCTGCGGTGCGGCATGGCGAGCGCTTCACCGATGGTCTTGTCCATGCCGTCCACCAGAGTGTCGACCTTGTAGCCGGCCACGTCGAACAGCACCTTGCGGGCGAGAGAGTAGCCGTTGGTGTGCAGGCCAGTAGAAGGCAGACCGAGGATGATGGTACCCGGCTTGATCTTCTTGCCGTCAATGATGTTCTCGCGTTCCACGACACCGACGATGGTGCCGGAAATATCGTAGTCGCCCGGACCGTAGAAGCCCGGCATTTCAGCGGTCTCACCGCCGATGAGCACGAGGCCGTTCTCGCGGCAGGCCTTGGCCATACCGGCAACGAGCTTGTCCATGACGCCCGGTTCCAGACGGCCGGTAGCCACGTAGTCCAAGAAGAACAGCGGGCGGGCGCCCTGCACGAGGATATCGTCACAGCAGTGGTTCACGATGTCCTGGCCCGGCAGTTCGTGGGTGCCCATCTCGATATCGACCTTGAGCTTGGTGCCCACGCCGTCCACGGAGCTCACGAGGACGGGGTCCTTCATGCCCAGGTGGTTCAGGGTGAACAGGCCACCGAAGTTGCCGACGTCGCCAAGGACGCCTTCGTTGAATGTAGTACGTACGGATTTCTTGACACCGACCATCGCTTCGTCAGCTCGGGCCAGGGAAACTCCTGCGTCTGCGTAATTCATCTTTTTTCCTTTGCCCTAAATCCGGGCACCATGTTTCGCCCTATTTGCGGGCACTTTGTTTTTCATCAAGATTTCTGAGCGCATCCAGAATGAGGCTCGTGGTATCGGACATCTGGTTGATGTTCACGATATCGGGCATCAGGTGCGTATCAAGCTTAAAGAGCGAGTTGTCACCCCAGGAGAGGATCTTCTCGAGAGCGTCCGGACCGGCAAGCTTGCCGCACTTCGCGCAGCAGATTCGGCCTTCCTGGAAGGCGACAAAACCGGATTCTCCGTCGGATTCGCAGATCACGGTACCCGTGATGCGGCTCTTTTCCATAGTCTGTGCAAAATCGATGAACGGGAGCACCTTGCCCGAAGCAAGGAGCGAGAGGCGCTGGAACTCGTCGAACGCCTTGTTCTTCGCGCGGAGGTTGTCCGCCACCACCTTGTAGAGGTACACCATGATGGTCGGGTTCTTGTCGAGGAACTTCACGAACTCGGCCTTCGGGATATGGAGCACGGTGCAGCCGTCCTCGGCGGCGATAATCGTGTTGCTGGTCGGTTCGTTGCAGATGATGGACATTTCGGCAAAGCAGGCGCCGCTTTCCACGTAGGCGAGCACGCTGTAGTGACCGTCGGGCAGAATCTGGCCGCACACCTGGGCACGCCCGCTCTGCATCACGCAGAACGACTTGCTTTCCGTGCCACCTTCCAAGATAATTTCACCCGCATCGTATTCGCGGAGCTGCGCGTTCAGCAGCAAAAAGTCTGCACATTCCCTCGGCACCTGTTGCAAGAAAGGCACTTTGGCCTCGTAGCTGAGGGCAATCCATTCACCAATACCAGTCGTTGTTTTCATCATAATGGAAAATTATAAATATTTCTATACCATTTGTAAGGCCCGCCCCCGCTTTTCGCACCGGAAACGCCCCCATTCCCGCCGAAAATGCAGTCCCGCAGGTTCTCGACCAGCTCCACCGGCCGTGCAACCGCACCCTCGTAAAAGTCGTTGCCGCCACCGGGTCCCCTGTAACCGTCATTCTGGCACACGCGCTTGTCGCGGAAGGCCCGGATATCCTTGACCCTCGGCTCCGCGGCGAGGATATCCTCGACCGAGGAGAACATCCCCGGATTCACCCAGACGTCCGCGGAATCGGCCAAAAGCATCACCTCCTCGAGGGAGAGCTGCTTTTCGCGGGTCGAGTCGGATTCCCACAGGTAGCGCCCGCCCGCATCGCGTATGAGCTGCGCCGTATAGCTCTGTCCGCCCGGAGCGTGCCAGACCCCGCCATAGGCCATCCCCACGATCACCCGCGGCCGCGAAGAGTCCGACGAGAGCGAGTCGCGCATAGCAAGATACTTTTCTTTACTTTGTCTGTATAGCGTGTCGGCAATCTGATCCACACCGAACAGCATTCCGAACAACTTAATCCATTCGAACTTGGCGAGCGGCGAATCCTCCTGCCACTCCGACGTGACGAGGAGCGGGACCCCGATGGCCTTGAGCCGCTCGTAATCGTCATGGCTTCCGCCCGTCGCGAATGTCATGACGAGGTCGGGTTTGAGTTCGAGCACACGCTCGAGGGAAAGCGTAGGCCCGACACCGACCTCGGCGACCTTGCCCGACTGCACTCCGGCAAGCACGGCGCTGTCCACGATGTACTTCGCGTCCCCAACGGCGACGATGCGGTCCTCGACCCCGAGCCGCGACATGAACCCGATCTGCGCCGACGAGAGCACGACCACCCGCTTGAAGGGTTCGCCGACCGGCTGCCGCCATACCAGCGTGTCGGCGCCGAGGACGGTGCGGATTTCGACGAACTTCGTGTCACACTGGCTCCCGAGACGGAACATTCGGGCATAATCGAGCGTGTCAAAACGGGCGGAATCCGCGCATGTGGCCACGGCCTTTCCGGAACTCCCCGCACGGTCCCGGCCGTCTCCACATCCGATTGCATACAGGCTGAACAGGGAGAAAAGGACGGCCAAGAGGACCGAGCGGGCCAACCTCCACCCCAGGAACGGGCTCAAAAACGCACGTAAATTGTTGATTTTTAACACTTTATGGAATTTTCCCTTACACATGGCACGAAGATAATGTATTTTATAGACCAGATTTGATTTATTTGGAGTCTTTATGAAGACAAAAATAACTTACCTCGCCGCCCTGGTGTGCGCGCTTGTCCTGGCCCCCAGCGTCCTTGCCGATACTGAGGAAGGATTCTACGAAAAGAACCATATCCGTGGTTTCATTTCTCTCGGCGGCGACTACCGCGGCATGTTCGGCGAATTCCGCAACTACGTGAACCAGGTCGCCTTCAGCAACGGCGTCCATGTCGTCGATGACGGCGATTCCTCCGAAGTTTACGCCGGCAAGATCAACTACTCCAAGTTCGACGACTACTACCTCGGACTCCACCTGAATATCGGTGCCCAGTACAAGCAGTTCCTCACCTGGTTCGACATCAACTTCATGCCCACCCAGATTTCGGAACGCCCGAGCTCCACGTACTCCACCTCTTCCGAAAGCGGCGCCTCCATCAAGTTCCCGCTGTATGACGTCCGCTGGTTCGCCTACGGCGCCGACTGGATGTTCGGCTGGAAGCTCCTCGGCGAAAGCACGCCCATCAACCTGATCCCGGCTGTCGGCTTCGGCTTCAACCTCATCAACTTCCACTTCGCCTCGAACTTCGACCTCGAAAACGAGGACGGCTCGTACACGGAAATGCGCGACCGCTACTACAGCACCATCGCCTCCACGTTCAACGCCGAACTCGAAATCCGCCTGGAACTCGGGCAGTTCGCCATCGGCGCCTACGGCGGCTACCGCGCCGTCCGCTACAACGAACTCAACATCGAAGGCGACAACCTCGAGACCGCGTTCGGCAAGTACGATACCGACAACGTCGGCGACACCTGGTTCGTCGGTCTGCGCCTCACCTGGATTTTCCTGAGTGATTGGCAGGAAAAACAAAACGACAAGTTATAAGACCGTTCACGCTAACGCCGAAAGGTAATTCCTAAGGGCGTTCACTTTCGCAACCACGCCTCGTTAATACGAGGCGTTTGTTGCTCACGGACGCTTTTCATTCAATCTATCGCAGGAACAAGCCCACGCGGCCTTCGGGGACCGGCGGGTACTTGTTCGCGATATGCTCCATCGCCACGTAGTAATCGCACGATTCGCGCAGGCCCGAGTCCGTCTGCCAGTTCACCCAGCGGTCCGCCTTCGGGTACGCGAAGTTCCATCCGAGCACGAGCGTCTTCACGCCGACGGAACGCAGCCGCTCCGGGAATATCGAGAACTGCCCCTGCGTGCTGAACAGCACCGCCACGTCCATGCGCCCGAAGGCCGCGAACATCAGCGCGTCGTCGATGAGCCCGAGGTTCGGCGTAAATCGGTCGTTGCCGACGCTCTCCGCATAATGCACGTTGAACCCGCCGTGGTGCAGTTCGCGCTCGAGCCCCTTGAGCCCGCAGGCCGACGCGTAGTCGCCCGGGCGCTTGTACGGATGGTAGTAGTGGCATTCCATCGTGCAGAACGAACTCTTCGGCGAAAAGAGCTTGAGCGCCTCGTGCCTCGCCCAGCTGCGGAGCCCGCGGAAGTCCAGCCGCGTATGGTAAGGGTGGAAAAACCTGTAGTACTCGTTCACCTTCTTGAGCGTAAATCCGTCCACGAAGAACGCGATACGCAGGGGATTTTTCGGGGCCATAATTTTCTCCATCTTAAAGGGTCCTTACCCTTTAAAACGGAGTTTTGCCCGGATTCGTTCCAGAAAAAATTGTTTACAAACAAACTCTACAAGAGCTTGCGCGACTTGAGGTCGTCCATGAGCGAGCCCGGCATCCAGCCCTCGAGCGCCTTATAGGCAGGAGAGCTGAGCAGCGCCCTGTACTTCGCGGCCTTCTCCTTGTCACCCGCGTCGTTGTAGATGCGGATGAGGTTCAGCACCGAGCACCAGTAACGGATGGATTCCCCGGTACGCTTCTTGTAGTCCGCGGCGCTCTTCTCGTATATCGCGGCAGCTTCCGCATAACGCTTGAGCCTGTAAAGCATGTCGGCCTTGATCTGCAGCATCACCGGATGATTCGGCGCCTTCTGGAGTCCGCGTTCGGCAAGCTTCGCGCCCTGCGCGTAATTCTCCATGTCGTAGTACATCCAAATTAACGGCGTCAGGAACAGCGGCCAGAACCGCACGGAATTTTTCGAGGCGCTGTCGAGCAGGGCGAGGTATTCTTCGCGGTGGTCCGACTTGAACGGCACCCAGCTGAAACTCTTGTCCACGTAGTAGGCGTAGATGGCGTAGAAGGCGCGCGCCTCCTGTTCCTTGGAATCCTCGAACATCTTCGCCGCCGAGCGCGTCTGCAACGCACCCTTGAAGGAATGCCCGAGTTCACTCTGCACGTATCCCGCCTCGAACTTGCGGAGCGCATCCCACAGGCCTTCCGCGCTGCAGCCGTCCAGCGTCTTTCCCGCTTCCTTGAGGGCGAGCGTATCGCCGAGGTCGTCGTACATGCTGATGCGCACGATGCTCTCGATGACGCATCCGACCGAGGCGTTCGCACTGCGGATTTTCTTCGCGGTCGAAAGGGCGTCACTGTACTTGAGCGCCATCGTCTGCGCGGTCGCCTTGCGCGAAAGTTCCATCAGCGAATCCGGAAGCGCAAGCGAAAGCGGTCCGCCGAATGCAAGGGCGGAACAGACAAGCGCCAGGATAGATAGCTTTCGCACCATAATAGCCAAAAAATAAAAAAACGAGGCGCGCAAAACATAATCCAAAATGGAATAATTGTTGAAAGCGCACGGCCCCTGGTTACGCGGGTGTGCAAGCAACTCGCAATCCTTTAATGCTCAACGAAATACGCACCGCATTTTTGTGTTTTTTTTGTGACGGAAACGCGCCGCAAACCGCACGGCACAAGGGCTCGGAAAGCGCGTATGATTTATATCACTTGCCTTCGGTATAGGTCAATAAGTATAATACAGGTAAGGATTCAATCTGGAGGTCCATCATGAAACTTCTCCACAAAACATCCGCAATTCATTTCTACCTGCTCCACACGGGATTCCTGTCCTTCAAGCGTCGCCTCAGCGAAATCCTCAGCGCGACAAGCGGGCTCACCCTCGAAGACTACATCGACGACGAATCGCTCTGCACGTTCTACAGGAACGGTGATTCGCCCGAATACATCGCGGCGGCAATCATCGGCCCCGACATGGAATTCGATTCCGCGAGCGACTCCGATTACGACGAGGAAATGGCCGACGCAGGCTAATCCGAATTTCTCCCTGATGCATAAAAAACTCCGCAGGATCGCTGCGGAGTTTTTTCAATTACCAAAAAGACTATTTTTTCTTTTCGTCCTTCGATTCCTTCGCGGCTTCCACGCTCGGGATCTTGCAGCCGTTCATCGTCTCGAACTTGCCCTTCTGCACGGTCACGATCTTCGTGTTCACGTTCGCGCCACGCTTGAACTTGATGTCGCCGTACACGCCCTTGAACAGTTCGGTGTTGTTGATCGCGTTCGTGAGGCTCTCGGGCTTTTTCGCAAGCGTCGAGAACACGATGTTCGCAGCATCGAAGCTGAGGCCGCTCACCTTGTCTTCGCCGGGCTCTACGCCCCAGCGTTCCTGGAAGGCCTTCGCGAACTTGTCGTAGTCGGCGCTGTTGCCATTCATGTCGAGGGCGGGCACGCTGAAGAACGAGCTGTCCACCAGGCGCTTGCCGCGGATCAGGAGTTCGCGGCCGTACCAGCCGGAGGTTCCAAGCATCACGCCGGAGAAGCGGTTGAAGGCGACCTGGCTCACCATGGCGCCCGCGTCGGCGGGGTTCGTCGCCGGGATGAAGATACCCGGGATGTGGAAGGTGGAGTCGTTCATGTAGAACTTGCGTTCCTTCGGGCTCACGGCATCGAGGTCGGAAGCGCCGCGGGCGATGTTCCTGCGGCGGTTGTCCTGCTTGAAGCGCACGTCGCGGAGCAGGTCGAATTCAGTCTTGTAGTCGGGGCGGCCTTCCTCGTAGTTGCGGAAGGCGACGATCTTGCCACCGCGACGTTCGGCGGCGCGGGTGAAGCTCGTGGTCATGGAGGAGCCGTAATCACCCAGCGGGCTCAGGATGGCGAACTCGCGGATATCGAGGCACTTGGTCGCGAAGTCGGCGATGCTCTGCGCGAGGTTGTCCATGGTGATGTTCACCTGGAAGATGTTCGGGCCCATCTTGGCGATACCGTCGTCGGTAGCCGTCGGGGTGAGCATCGGGATGTTCTGGAAGTTGCTGCCGAGCCAGGCGGCGACGGTCGCGGCCGGAGCACTCATGATGGGACCGATGACCGCGATGATGCTGTCCTGGTTCACGGCCTGCTGGGTACGCATCAGGGCCTGAGCCGCGTCGGCGCGGGTATCGGCTATGCGCACGTTCACCTTCTTGGTGAGGCCCGCCTGTTCCTGCGCGAGAAGCACACCCTGGATGGCGGCGGCGCCGAATTCGGCGAAGTCACCCGAAAGCGGGGCGAGCACGAGGACGGTCGGCATTCCGGCGCCCTGGCCTTCCAGCGAATTCAGGCCCTTCTCGGCGGTTCTCGAAAGATTCTCGGCGACGTTCCCGTTCAGCACCTTCTTGTACCAGTAGCGGGCGGCCTTGTAATGTCTGGCATTCTGGCTCTCGCGGCCAATCTGGAGCTGCATCCAGCCCACCACGTCCCTGTCCACGGGGTACTTCTCGAGCAGGGCCTGGAGCTGGTCGGCATTCATGAGGCTCGCGGCGAGCGTCTGGATGGCAACTTCCTTGGTGCGGCTCTTCGCGGCAGGATTCTTGGTATAGGCGAGGATGCGGAGCATCGCTTCCACGCCCTCGTACACGGCGCCGGATTCCACCAGCACGATGGCGTGAGCAAGTTCCATGCGTTCGCGGTATTCCGAGGACACGTGGTATTCCAGGAACCTGGACGACAGCTGCAGGGCCTCGTCGCGCTTGTGTTCGCGGAGGTAACATTCCGCAAGCATCACGGACGCGCGTGCGCCGTCATGGGTCTTGAACTTGGACTTGGAAATCTTCTGGAGCGGAGCGATGGCGTCGGCGCACTTGCCGTCACGGATCAGCGACTTCGCATGGGCGGTTTCGTCCTGGGCGCAGAGGGGCACGGCCAGGGACAACGCAAGAATAAGAGAAAACAGGGATTTCATAATATCAATCAGCCTCGGACGCGGCCTGGACTACGTCGTGTTCTTTCTTGATTTGTTTCTGGATGGATTCCGGAAGCTTGACCCAGTCGATGATGTCGACGCGGAAAGGAAGTCCGCTATCGGCAAAAGCCTTCTCGACGGCGGTCATGGCCTCGACCGAAAGGGGCTTGTCGTTAATGATCACCAGTTCCAGCTCCGTTTCGGGAGTGAGGTCCACCCCCGTCACGCGTGCGCCGTAGGCCCACACTTCCAGGCCCTCGAAATGGAGGCCCAGAATACGCTGGACGGTTTCCAACTGTTCAGTTTCTAAGCAAAGTGCCATAGTTCTACAAATATAGTTATTTGCAGCTATTTGGCAGACTTCGCTTTTTCCTCTTCAGGGGCAGGCTTGGTGTCTTCGAGCAAGCGGTCGGCCCATTCGTCCCAAAAACGGCAACGTTCGCCATCGAGTTTCATCTTCGCGAACTTCACAGGCTCGGTTTCCACGGCAAGCGTCACCATGGTTTCCTTGTAGGCCTGTGGGAGGCCCGCCACGTGCGACATCCTCTGCTTGAGTTCCGCGACCGTCGCGTCGAGGATATCCGTTTCGAACCGACGTTCCACGTAACGGCGCACGATAAATCCGAGCGCCATGAAGTAATCGCCCTGGTTGCCTTCAGCGAGGTAATTCCTCTGCCGCAGTTCCTTGAGCGCGAGCACGGCTTCTTCGTAAGGCGGGAGCCTCGGGGCCTCGCCCCTCTTCGCGAACTTTTTATGCAGGAACCAACCGAGGAACACGAGCAGCAAAACGCCCACCACAATTAGAACAACGTAAATCCATTGCGGGAGTCTCGGGTCGTCGAGCGGGTCTTCCGCTTCCAAGATATCCGTCTCCTCGCCCGTGGTGCGCGTAGAAACCTTCACGGCCACCGGGTCGGTATTCACCTTCACGGTATCGGAGCCCACCACCGCATTCACCTGCTGCGGAGCAATCAGAAAATCTCCGCTCACGAAGGTATTGAGCGTCGCAAGCCAGGTAAACTTCGCAGTTCCCTTGGGCATGCCCTCCACCACCTTCTCGTTCTTCATCTCCTTGACCTCGAAACTCCCGAGGTTGCCGACAAAGCTCGGCAAATCTACGATGGCGTTCTCCGGGGCGGTCACCTGGATTTCGTAATTGAACATGTCGCCCACGAACACCTGGGCGTTATCGACATTCGCCTTCACCGAGACATCGAAGGCGCTGGCAGGGATTGCAAAAACGGCAATCCATATAAAAAGTGCAAAAACGGAACTCAAAATACGCGACATAAAAACCTCTGTGCCGAAGAATATACAAATTTTGGAATTTCGGGACCCGCCTTTTTTATCTATATTCCAAGTACCCTATGCCCTACCGGACATTCCGCAAGCCCCAAACCCTGCTGATGGCGCTACTCTGCGCCGTAGCCGCATTTGCCGCCGAACCGGATTCCACCGCATTGGCCGACTCTTCCACGTTCAAGTACTCCACGGAGAACACCTTATCGATTGTCTCCATCGTACTGCCCCACAACTCCCTCAGGAATTCCGAGACGCTCCACAACTGGCCAATCTTCGCATTCGCCGCCCCCTCGTGGGCATACAGCGCGAGGGCCCAATACGACGCAAGCAAGCTCCTCACCCTCAAGGGAACCGCAGGCGGCGACGTCAGTTTCGCGGGACTTGGGCTCAAGCTCGACATCTCCGCAGAAATCATGCACCTGCTGGAACTCGGCGTGCAGGCGAATACAGGCACCGCGCTCAACTACAAGGAGACCGCGACCTTCATGGGCGTCTACGATCCCGAAAAAAGGGACTACAGGCAAGACGTCATCTTCACGGAGTATTCCTACGGGCTCCGCTACCACGCGGCGCTCACCTTCCCGCTCCTCGCACTGCTCCCCAAGAGCAACTGGACAAAGATTATCCTGAAGGGAACCGCGGACCTCGCCTATTCCGCCTATACCGGAGCCGACGACAAGGAAGTCTGGAAGGCGGGCAACGACAACCAGGTGAACGGACTCAAGTACCGCTACGGCGGCACGCTCATCTACATGCTGCCCTTCAAACGCGTACCGATGGCGATGCTCTCGGCGAACGCGAGCAGGTTCAAGCACGAATACGATTTCGACGAAGCCTACAGGGACTACAATCCGGGATTCGTGACCGTGAACATCACGCCGATGGCCTCCATCAAGGTGAGCGAAAAATGGAACGGCATGCTCATGGCATCGGTATCGCGCGACCGCGTATTCGAAAACCGCCGCTACCCGACTACCGAGGAGCTCCTGCAAAAACAGGTCGACAGCGAATGGGACCTGCGCGCCGTCATGTTCATCATGAGCCGGAAGTTCTAATTTTCTAGATTGCGGGCCGGAAATGATTGCTGCCCTAATTATTTATCTTGCTTTTTTGGTTATCATCGCCTTCCGTAGCGCACGCAGCGTGAAGGACATTCCCGATTTCTTTGTCGCGCGCAAGGGAGCTTCCGCGAAAGCGGTAGCGGGCAGTCTCGTCGCGACGATTCTCGGCGGGTCGGCCGTCATCGGCGCCATCGATTCCGGCGTAAAGCTCGGCGGGGCCGCCAGCTGGTTCATGCTCGTGGGAGCGCTCGGGCTCATCGCGCTCATCCCGCTCGCGGGGCGCGCCTACAGTCACGGGAAATACGCCCTCCCCGACCTCGTGGAAAACCTGTACGGCAAGGGGCCGCGGCTGGTAGCGTCCCTCGTGATCCCTATCGCGTGGACAGGCATTGTCGCAGCGCAAATCATAGCGGCGGCGAAACTCCTGATGACATTCACGCCGATGGAATACACCACGGCCGCCATCGTATCGGCGGCGGTGTTCACGGGCTACACGCTCGCGGGCGGGCAACAGTCCATCCTGCGTACGGACTTCCTGCAGGCATGCCTCATCATCCTCGGGCTTGTCGCGCTCGCGGGTTTCGCGCTGTTCGGCGGCGCGGGCGAATCGGCACGCACGCTTCCCGAAATCCTGCGGACGGCACCTGCCTTCCCGTTCCATGCGAACTTCTCGCCCATCGACCTCTTCCTGCTGATCCTCACCTACGGCACCACGTACACGGCGGGCCCCGACATTTTCAGCCGCGTGTTCTGCGCAAAAGATACCGCCACCGCCAAGAAAGGCATCGCGATTGCCGCTGGCACGCTCATCCCGGTCGCATTCGTCATCGGGTTCCTCGCGGTATACGGCGTAAGCCTCGAAAACGTCCAGGGCGCCCGCATCACGGCAATTGCAAACGCGGTATTGCCGCCGGCACTCCTGCCGCTGCTCGCACTCGCCCTCCTGAGCGTCGTGCTTTCCAGCGCCGACACTACGCTCCTCAGCAGTTCCGTAATCCTCTGCGGGCTCTTCCAGAGGAAAGGTGACGGGAACCTCGCGAAAGCCCGCATCGTCATCTTCGCAAACGGCATCGTGGCGCTCCTCCTGGCGCTCGTCTTCACCGACATCATCGGGACCCTCCTGCTCGCGCTCGCCGTCTACGCGGGAGCATTCACCGTTCCCATCCTGTGGGGACTTTTCGGGCTCCGCTCGAAACCGAAATTCGTGGCAGCCGCGATTGTCGCAGGCGGCGTGCTCGCGCTCGCGGGCAAGCTCTGCCCCGCACTCCCGGGAGCATTGGGCGCCCATACCGGCGACATCCTGATGATCGCGGCATTCGTCGTGAACGCAGCCATCCTTGCCGCGGGCAAATTACATACAAAATAATTAATTGCCTACCGGCTTAACCTCTTTATAAAGAAGTTTACGGCTACGGATAGCGACCGTCGGGTGTTCGCGGTAGACAACCGCGAAAAGCTTCGTGTACGGAATTTCCGCTTCGGCGAGTTCACGCATGGCAACCTTCGCGCGCTTCTTGCCAAGCTTGTCGAAAGCGTAGCGGTCGGCCTCGTATTCCTGGTGCCAGCAGTAGAGATTGAACACGATGCGAAACGGGACCGCGGCGAGGTGGAGCCACAGCACGGCATACAGGAGCGGCATCCCGTGATTGGCGAGCAAAAAAGCGAACAGCCACACGGCAAGCATCAACAGCGAAATCTTCGCGACGTTTCTGAGTATACCGTGCCGCAGGTGCGCATGCCCTTCCTCGTGCATCCGGACGAATTCATTCTCGCGGACATCCCTGCGGCTCTCGGGCAGCGGGACGATGTCGTTCACCAGCGGTATCAGGCGCAACAGCGCAAAGATGCCGCCTCGCACCTGCGTGGCGCGACGCTCGCGAATCTCGAGTACGAGCCGCAAGATAAATTCCGCGGCCAGAAGCGAGGCGAGCAACTCGATGGAAAGGATCATTCGGGCCTAGCCGTCTTCATGATGGAAGTCAAGCGGCGCTGCTTTTCTTCGGCGCGCTGCTTTTCCCATTCCGTGAAGTCCTTGTCGACCGGATGCGCAGAAGCGTAGTCGTCGAAGATTTTCGAGCCCCGCTCGGTATCGCGGTCAAGCCCGTGGCTCACGCGCTCGAACCAATCCTTCTCGAGCTGGCGGTAGCGCTTGAGCAACTCCTCGAACGTCTCGGGCAAGTTCAGCACACGCGAAACCTCGCGGTTCAGGTCACCCGGCAGCAGGCGGCGCAATTCGCGCGGAGACTGCGAGACAAGGCTCGAGTCGTTTTCCACGAGCTGCACGATCTGGTCGAGCACGTAGCGTTCCAGGTATTCCAGGTAGGCACGCAGCGCATCCTGACGGACGCGTTCGCGCATGAAGTTCTCGCCGAGGCCGTCGATATCTGCCTTGGTGTACACGTCACGCACCTGCGAAACCTGCAGGCGGTTGTAAGCATCGAATACGAAGCGGACCGTATCCGCATTGTAGAGGCTGCAGAACGCCGAGGGCACGAGCCCCTTGCCGCGCACGGAATACTTGAAACAGTTGCGGTCAAGCGCGTATGCATTCTTCGCATAGTTCCAGCCGGGAATGATTTCGTTGAGGCGCGCGGGAACGCCCATCAGCTGCGGGTCGCCCGGACGTATCAGCGAGAACGGGAACTTCACGCGCTGCGGAAGCGTCGTCACTCCGCTAGCAATCAATGTGAACGGGGATTCGCGGTAATTCGCGGGGAACTTGATGTTCACGCCGAGGCCAAAGAACATCCCCTGGCCGGGCATCACTTCCTGGTCGGGCATGCGTCCGGTATGGTTGCTGCCCACGTTCGCGCCGTAACCCAGGTTGCCGCATCCGGCAGGCCACAGCGCCGCAATCAAGAGCGAATGGTGGTGCATCTGCGTCAAGGGACCCATGTACGCGCTGTTCACCTCGCCTTCTTCAATGTGGCAGCACGGCGCGATAATCGAAGACTTGACAATCGCCTTGCTCCCTATCTTGGTGCGGCCCATCAGAACGGAGCCCTGCACCTCGGCGCCGGTATGCACCGTAACGCCCGGCTGCACGTTCGTATTCTCGAGAATGACCGAGTCGTAGATGTGGGAGGATTCCTCGAGCGTACTGAGGATGACCGAATTGCGGATCTTGGCGGCACCTTCCACGCGGGCATGCGCGCCGATCCAGCTGTTGCGAACGATGGTCGTATTGCTTACCACCGCTCCCTTGTCAACGACACCGAAGGGCAGCGACACGTCGTTGCGGAACTGCGAAAGCATCTCGTCAAAAGATTTCTGCACGTCGTCGTCGGCCTTGTGGAACAGCTGCATGTCCACGAGGTCCGTCGTAATATCCGGGAAGACCTTCACCGTACGTCCGCCCATCTCGTTGCCCACCGTCATCGGCGTGCCGATCATGTAGTTGATCTTGCCGCTGCTCACCAGCGAGCCCACGTTATAAATCACGGCACTGCTGCGCACCAGAACCTTGCTCAGCATGGCCACCTTGTAAAGGAGGGCGTTTCCGACGACGCAGTCATGCACCATGCAGTCGTAGATGCCCGTCGGGAAAGACACGTCGCCCGGCAACAGGAGGGTGCCGTAAAAGGCGGGCAGGCGCACGTCGCCCATAAAGACAGAATTGTGGATGCGGTCGCAGGTGAAATTCGCCTCCACCTGCACGCGCGACCAATCCCCGCAGCGGTTCCCGTTCTTCTCGAGCGCCGCAATCTCTTCGTCGCTCAGGGGGCGGAACTTCCCGGTAGCGGCCTTCGCCGCCTTGAAACCTTCGGCCAAAGAGAGCAAAAGGCTATTCTTCAGCACTTTTTTCAATTTCAACAATCTCTGCATGCCCTAAAAATAGACTAAATTAGAGCCGATGATGAAGGAACTGCTCTTCAATTTGATTAGAAAACACCATTACAATATTTCCATCTATACCGAGGAAATATTCGAAAGGCGTTGTCAAGAAGAGATTATCCGCAGCGACGAGGAGAAAAGTTCGTTCGTTTACATCGAATTCGACTTCAATACCATCAGCAGGGCGATTCCGGACCAGGAAGCCTTCGCGAGGTTCTGGGACGTCTTCTTCATGGCGCTTTCCAAGAACAACCGCGGCAGCGACATCATCGGATTCCTGGAACAGGAAAGCGGCATCGGCATGCTCCTGCTCGACTCCATGCTCCCCGGGTGGGAACGCATCAAGGGGCGTATCGTACAGACGGCAAGGGAACAGGGGCTCGACACCTCGAAGCTCGTCCTGGACGACATCATCAAGCCCATCGTCTACCCCGCGTGCATCCAGAAATGAAAGTCCTAGTCATCGGCTCCGTTTACCCCAGGTTCGACAAGGATGCCGAAGTCCCGTGGCTGCGCACCTCCATCGCGCACCTCAAAAAAGCGGGCGTCGAAATCCAGGTGCTCGCTCCCGCCTACAAGGGACTCAAGAGCCACGAAATCGACGGCGTGAAAGTGAACCGCTTCCGCTACGCACCCGCAAGCTGGGAAATCCTCACGCACGAAGAAGGCGCCCCCTCCAAGATGGCAAGCAAGCCCTGGCTTCAGTTACTCGCCATCCCCTACATCATCAACGGCTTCTTCAAGTGCCTCAAGATATGCCGCAAGTGGCGCCCCGACGTCATCCACGCGCACTGGCCATTCCCGCACGCCTACATCGCGCTCGGCGCCGCAAAGCTTTTCCATATTCCGCTCGTGCTCAACTTCCACGGCGCGGAACTCTTGCTCATCCGCAAAAAGAAATGGGTGAAGCCGCTCCTCAAGTTCGCTATCGGGCAGGCGCAAGCCGTGTTCGCGAACTCTAGCTTCACCGCCGGCAAGATCAAGGCCATCCGGAACGTAGATGTCGAATGGAGCCCGTACGGAACGACGCTTCCCGACAACCATGCCGACAGCAACGCCACCGAAGCCCATCCGGTAAATGGCAAGTTCAAGGTCCTGTTCGTGGGCCGCCACATCGAGCGCAAGGGCATCTGCTACCTCATCGAAGCCGCCAAGTACCTGAGCGCCGACAAGTTCGAAATCCGCATCGTCGGCGAAGGCGATCTCACCGAAGAACTCAAAGCGCAAGCCGCGCAACTCGAAAGCGACAAGGAAGCCGCAAGCATCGTCTTCACGGGCAAGCTCGTCGCCCCGGAACTCGCGCGCGAGTACCGGGAAGCGAACGTATTCGTGCTGCCCGCCATCGTCGACCACAAGGGCGATACCGAAGGACTCGGCGTCGTGCTCATCGAGGCGATGGAACTCGGCCTCCCGATTGTCGCAAGCAATGTCGGAGGCATTCCCGACGTCGTCGTGAATGGCGAATCCGGAATCCTCGTTCCCGAAAAAGATCCGGTCGCGCTTGCCGACGCCATCAAGCGCATCGAAAGCGAGCCGCAGTTCACGGCGAGCCTCCTGGAGGGCGCCCGCAACCGCATCGCCGAATGCTTCACCTGGGACAAGATTATCGAGCGCCAGATCGAAGCCTACAAGAAGCTTCTCTAGGTCTACTTAAAATCAAGAATCCACATCTCGGCGTCGCTGCCCACGCGCACCGGAGGGCCCCAGCTGTGCACGCCGCTCGTCACGAGCCACTTGATGCCATCCAGCGCGCCAAAACCGTAGGCGATTTTCCAAACCCAGTTGATGATGACCGTCCCCGGGAAAAACTGCCCGTCATGCGTGTGTCCCGAAAGCGCAAAGTCGGGCTTGCGCGTATCGAGCGAATCGAGGCCGCGGGGCTGATGATCCAGCACAATCCACGGCACACGTGAATCCTTCGCGGGCGCGATAAAGTCGAGCGGCAAACGTTCCACACCGCGCACATGCGCCACCTGATGGTCTACACGTCCCGTAATGCAGGCAAGCTCCGTACACGCCGTAGAATCTTCCAGCACAATCCATCCGTTGCGCCGCAGCCAACCGTGCGGGTCGCTGCCACTGCGTTCCATGTAGGCTTCGTGGTTCCCGTCCACGGCAAAGGCGCCCACGCGGGCCTTCCCCGCAATGTCCCTGAAAATCTTGTCGTAGCCCTCGAGAGTCATCAGCGAATCGTGTTCATCCGAAAGGTCGCCGCCAAAAAAGATGAAATCCGGCCGCACGCTGTCGGCATCGTGCAGAATGCGCAAGGCCTTGTCGCGGTCAAAGAGCGGATCGATATGCAAGTCGCTAAAGAAGAGCGCAGTAAAATGCGAATCGCCCGGCAAGTCCACATCCGTGCGACGCAGGTAGTAATCTTCATTGTGGAAGTATCCGGCAACACACATCACCGTCGACACCAAGACCGAGAGCGCAAGCAGGCTGCGCGCAACCATAATGTTCATCCGGTGTGAAAGCGGACGGCGTAGCGCGAGCCTGCGGATACCGCGGAACATCCACCAGAAAATATAGAGGAGCAGCGCCTCGCAAAGCCACACCGCCAAAAAAGCCTGGCCTACACACGCCCACAAGTGTTCACGAAAAATAAAGCAGATTGGCAGCGCAATAACGGCAAGCCCCGCCGCAATGCTTCCCCTGTTACCAGGCGCCACCTGCCGTATATTCACGAACAGGAACAAGACGCCGAACAGAAGGATAAAAAGAAAAATCATAGGCCGCCGGCCCTTACAGTCTCGACTTCACGAGCTTGATCAGCTCGGCGGAGACTTCCTCGAAGGGCCTGTCCACATCGATAACAGAAACGTAGTCTGGGTAGTCGCGGGCCGCGGCCAGGTACCCCTGGCGCACCCTCTCGAAAAAGTCGGCCTTTTCCTGCTCCAATCGATCGGGTGCCCCGCCCCGCTTCGCGGTGCGCGCGCGGCTCTGTTCCACGGTCAGGTCAAGCACAACCGTCAGTTCCGGGAAGCACCCGTCGCAAGTCAGTTCCGTCAGGCGCTGCACCATGTCGGCACCGAGTCCGCGTGCATAGCCCTGGTAGGCAAACGTGCTCCACGCGAAACGGTCGGCAATCACAATCTTGCCCGCATCGAGCGCCGGCTGAATAATCTCGGCAATCACCTGGGCACGCGCCGCATTGTACAAAAGCAGTTCCGTCTTGTCGGCCATGATGCCCTTGAACGCGGGGTCCAGCAGAATCTCGCGGATGCGTTCCGAAATCTTCGCACCGCCCGGCTCGCGGAGCCTCACCACGGAATAGCCATCCGCCTCGAGGGCATTGGCGAGCTTCTCGATATGGGTCGACTTTCCCGACCCGTCGATACCTTCCAAGCTAAAAAAATGCTTTGCCGTCTTCATGTCTACAAATATGCAAAAATATTTCGGAGAATCAAACTTTTCTATTATTGACTCACTTGCTATGCGTGTCTTTGTCCTATCATTGGTGCTTCTGCTCGCGGGAATAGCCCTCGCCGACGACTTCGTCGTTACGCCATCCAATCTGGCTCCACACGCATTTACCGCAAAACAGATCGCGCCCGGAACTTCGCGCATTTTTTCCATCAGGTCTTCGTTTGCGACCTGCGACTCCTGCAACATATCCGGAAAAACCGAAAGCACATCCTCCGACCCAAAACAACACTATATCGACGACGACATCGTCGGTTCCGATTTCCGATTCGACATAAGCCTCTTCCATTTCCTCTGGCCCAAGACTCAAAGCATCGAAGGTGCCGAGAACTGGACCGGCCACAACTTTGGCGGCGGCCTTTTCCTGAACGCGCACTACGCCTACATGCTTGAAGCGGGAATCGCACCCACGATAGTGCAGTGGCTCGGCCCCTTCTACCTGGGCGCTAGCTACGAATTCTCCCTCGGCGCCTACTATGGCCACGACGAAGAGAACGACCTCTCCTCGGATCATTCGAAAACGCTGTTTACCGGAGCCCTGAACGCAGGCGGCGGAACAATGCTGTTCATGAACAACCACGGACTTGGTTTCGGCATGCACGGCGGCATCCGGCAACTCCATATCATCAATCCCGGTTACAGCAAATACACCTCCCACGACCCCCGCACCGGCGAAGAAACCAACCCGGAAAGACAAAGCGGCTACCACATACAGGACTGGATATTCTATTACGGAATCGACATGCTCGGCTACACGAACCTTCCCCTGCTCAAGGAATCCAACAGCAGGGGTCACGCAGGCTATGCGATATCCTTGGAAATGGGCGTACACACGGACGATAATCCTCTGATTTTCTGGGCTTTTTCATTTAGCTTGATGTTATGAAGAAGTTCCGCGAAAATAGTGCAATCTCCGTATTGCTCATGACGGCTGTCGCCCTCCTTTCGGGTTGCAGTTCCATTACGCGCCCTCCCCCGGCAGCTGCGTACATGGACAGCTACGGCAGAAACGATGCCGTGCGAAGCTTTGGCTTTTCGTACTATGCGGGAGACCTGGACAACGCGCACCACGAAAACAGGGAATATAGTCATACAAGCTATTCGGAATGGTGGGGCGACGCGACGTTCGCAAACTATATCAGCGGTGGCTACTTTACCTTCGGATGGGGATTCCAGACCTTCACACCCTTCCTCCAGGGAGGATTCGTATCGCCGTATTTCGGTTTGAATGCGTGGAGCAACACCGCCGCCCTCGCGACAGCTCCGATGAGCAAGTCCAGCGAAAACGGATTCATGTCGCACTACTCCGGCGGCGGCATGGCCATTGAACAGATTCCCCTGAACGACAAGTGGAAACTCGGTTTCACGGAACACCTGTCCCGAAACGGGCGCGAAGTTTACTTTATAGACGAAGACGACTGTTTCGCATGCGGCATACCTAGCCCGAGACCCAAGTTCTACATGGAAGCAGGCGGCGGCTTTTACGTTTCGCGCAAGTTTGGCGAATCCGCCAAGGCATCGCTCGAATTCCGTTATGGCCGGGATATGGACGAGAACCGCAACCGCTTCTCGGTCACGCTGGACATATGGGGATTCACCGCTCCCCTTTCCGTCGGCGGAAACGACGTGATGAGGAGTCTGGCCCAGAAGAACATCGAGAAGATGAAGCACATGGAATCCTCTTCCGTCGATAGCCTGCCGAGCAGGAACGACGTCGACTCGCTCCATACCATCAAGCGCAACTGGTTCCGGCTCGCGGACAGCAATCAGACCGTATCGTTCGTATTCCATCCGGTCGATTCCGTCACGGCGGTAACGACCAAGGGCATCTGCTACGACGAGCGTGCGGATGTCGTCTGGATGAAGCAGGACTACGGCAACATGGTCTACAAGGTTTCGGCGGATTCGCTGGATTACTGCCAGCAGATGGAACGGAAGAGCCTCGCCGGCCTAATGATTGTGGAAGGGGCACTCATATTCTTGCCGGGAGCTCTCATCACGGGGAGCGCCACGGGCGGGGCTCTCGTCGCGGGCGGCACCGCCATAAGCATCTGGGCGCTTTTCAACTTCGGCTTTGATCCGGAAAACCTTGCACCGAAAGTATATCCCGAACTGTGCTCGGAAAGGCATACCAAGGAGCAGGTCGTCGAATGGCTCAGGCAATATCCTTGCGGAAGCAAGCTACAATCGCAGGAAACGGGGAATTGAGCATGAAGACAAGGCAACTCCTGATGATGGTTTATGCATTGCTGGTGGCGTTCCTCCTGTCCGCCTGTCTCGATGAAGGCGTCGCCCCGACAGATATCCGCGACGGCCGCAAATACGACATTCCCGGTGCCGTTCCGGACACGAATTATATTCCCGACATCGAAATCCCGATACTGTAATCACCGTCCATTCCGGAAACAAAAAAACCGCAGCTCGTCGCTGCGGCTTAATTTCTAATGAGGCAGTTCCCGAATTACTCCAGGTCCTTGCCGTGGCACTTCTTGTACTTGAGGCCGGAACCGCACCAGCACGGGTCATTGCGGCCGAGCTTCGGGCCAGCCTGCTGGGCGCGCTTCCTTGCGGCTGCGGCGACGGCAGGATTCGTGTAGGTACGCTGCGTCTGGCGCGTGCCCGGCAATGCGGACTGCGGCATGGGCTGCTGCGATGCCTGCTGTTCCTCGGAAATTGCGTTCGATTCGGAAGAGGCAGCCTGGCCGGCGAGGCCCGCAGCCTTCGCACCTTCGGCGCTCAGCTGTTCATTTTCGGCGGTCTCGGCAGGCTCGGAAGCATCGGCTTCGCTAGCTGCATTCTTCGCTTCTTCCGCGGCCTTCTTTTCGGCTTCGATCTGTTCCTGGCTCTTGAGCTGCAACTGATCGGGCGAAACGGTCACGCCGTTCGGGAGCGTAATGCGGATGTTCAAGATGCGGAGAGCGGTGAGCGTCGCGATCTTCTCGAGGCAAGATTCGAAGAGCTTGTAGCCTTCGTTCTTGTACACCATCAGCGGATCCTTCTGGGCGTATCCGTGGAAGCGGATGGCGTCCTTCAGCTGGTCCATGGAGTACAGGTGTTCCTTCCACACCTGGTCGATGGTCATGAGCAAGAAGCGGCGTTCGATGTTGCGGAAATCGCTATCCGGAATAATCTTGGTGAGCTTGTCGTAACGCTCCTTGCAGAGGTCGATGATCTCGTCGAGAACCTTTTCCGGTGTCTTCTTGGT
>Ga0310695_10004980_pt1 | contig 23739 bp, 18 predicted proteins | sample RumenRJG_04DNA_FD_203882 | JGI IMG/M metagenome (GOLD analysis project Ga0310695, IMG submission 203882) | Bovine rumen microbial communities from Lethbridge, Alberta, Canada - RJG_04 (v2) (version 2) | ecosystem: Host-associated > Mammals > Digestive system > Stomach > Rumen | place: Canada...
AGTGTCATGTTATCTTTATAATGCGTTACTAATACATTACAAAGATAAGAAATAAAATTGACAAAAAAAAAGACCTCTGAGGGTCTTTTATCAAATAAATCGAAAAAAATACTGTCAAACTAGCGGGATTTCCTCGTTGCAGTGCTGGAGGCTGTTCCAGAGCGATAGGAACACGGTTGTTAGTTAACTGTTGATAACTTTTCTTGAGGATGCATTGACAAAGTGCATCCTCTTTTATTAACTTTGTTAGCGAAAAGGACGCTAAAATTATGATTCGGGTTGTGAACGCAACTCGGAATTTTTTGCCCCAAACCAGGACTATTACTTTTATAAAACCTTATAACCTATTGATTTTATGGACGTCAGGAAAACAAATGGATCCGTTGAAGAGTTCGATCTCGAGAAATTGAAGAAAGGTATTCGCCAGACCTACAAATCTACGGGCCAGCGCTGCCCGGAAGAGGTCGTTGTTTCCATTACCGACAACCTTTATATCTATAACAACATGACGAGTCAGGAGATCCGCCGGCAAGTGGTAGATTCCCTGATGTCCATCAACAAGAAAGCCGCCCTGGAGTATATCCAGAAGTTCGACGACGGCAAGGACCTCCGCAAGAAGAGGGACTTCATCAAGGACTATATCAAGGCCTCCAACGCCGCCACCGGCTCCAAGTTCGATGCAAACGCCAACGTCACCCGCAAGAACATCGTGACGCTCGGCCAGGAACTCTACAAGGAGAACAATATCAAGCAGAACCGCTACATCATGCAGGACAAGATCAAGAACCTCTACGGTTCCGCCCTTGCCGAGCAGTATATCAAGGACCTGGAGTCCCACGTGCTCTACAAGCACGACGAAAGCGGCACTCCCGGCTATCCTTACTGCGTGGCAATCACCATGTATCCTTTCCTGGTGAGCGGTCTCCGCGAACTCGGCGGTGTTTCCGTCGCTCCCACCGACCTCAAGAGTTTCTGCGGCGAGTTCATCAATCTGGTGTACTCCATATCCTCCCAGTTCATGGGCGCCGTGGCTACTCCGGAGTTCCTCATCTATCTGGACTACTTCATCCGCAAGGACTATGGCGACAACTATCTGGAGCGCCTCGACGAGGTGGTTGAGAACAATGTCAAGCAGCGCACGCTTACCAAGGTGATCGACAACTGCTTCCAGCAGGTGGTCCATTCCATGAACATGCCTGCCGGAAACCGCGGCTACCAGACCGTGTTCTGGAATATCGGCTATTTCGACAAGCCCTATTTCGAGGGCGTCTTCGGCGACTTCCGCTTCCCCGACGGCACTCCTGCCAAGTGGGAGACCCTGGACTGGCTCCAGAAGCACTTCATGAACTGGTTCAACGAGGAGCGCAACAAGTACATCCTCACATTCCCGGTGGAGACCATGGCCCTGCTGACCGATGGGGGCGACGATTTTGCCGACAAGGATTACGCCGACTTCACCGCAGAGATGTGGAGCAAGGGGCACAGCTTCTTCTGCTATCTCTCCAACAGTCCGGACAGCCTCTCCAGCTGCTGCCGCCTGCGCAACTCGCTGAAAGACCTCGATACCGAGGATTCCGAGCACAATCACACCACCCATCAGTACTCCATGGGTACGGCTTCCGTCTCCACCGGCTCCAAGTCGGTTATGACCATCAACTTGAACCGTCTTATCCAGGATGCCGCCCGCGCGTACTTCAAGGAGGAGAAGGGCGTGGATCTCGAACCCGGCAAGCCTCTGGAGAAGGGTAGTTACGACAAGGATGCCCTCTACAAGCGCATCAGCGAGGCAATCACCGCCGAGACGGAGCGTGTGCACAAGTATCAGATTGCCTTCAACGAGATTATCAAGGACTTCCTGAAGGCCGAGATGCTCGACGTATACCGCGCCGGTTTCATCGACATGAAGCGCCAGTATCTCACCGTCGGCGTGAACGGCCTGACCGATGCCGCGGAGTTCCTCGGACTCGAGATTTCTCCCAACGACGAATACAAGGAGTTCGTGAACAATCTCCTCGAGACCATCAACATCTCCAACCGCAAGGACCGCACGAAGGAGGCAATGTTCAACACCGAGTTCGTCCCCGGCGAGAACCTTTCCGGAAAGAACTACAACTGGGACCGCAAGGACGGATACTTCGTGTCTCCCAAGCACAACATGTATTCCTCATACTTCTACAATCCCGAGGACGACAGCCTGAGCATGATAGACAAGTTCAAGCTGCACGGCGAGGAGTATGTGAAGTATCTCGACGGCGGAAGCGCCCTGCACATGAACATTGCGGAGCACCTCAGCAAGGAGCAGTACAGGCAGTTGCTGAACACCGCGGCGCACTACGGCACCAATTACTTCACCTTCAACTGCCGCAACACAGTCTGCAACGACTGCGGATACATCAGCAAGGATACCCTTACCGTGTGCCCCAAGTGCGGCAGCAAGAATCTGGATTATCTGACCCGCGTCATCGGTTATCTGAAGAGGATTTCTTCGTTCAGCGAAATGCGTCAGGAAGAAGCCTATCACAGGTATTATACGGAGAAATAGGTCGGAGGCTTGAATTCCTCAGGCCTGCGGGGCGGGGAAAAGGCAGGTCCGTCCCCCGAAAAAAGGGGCCGGTACCTGCATTCCCCGCCAGGTACAAGCCTACGCACGGAATTCAGCCGTTCTGAACGCAGTACGGGTCAATGATAAAGTACGTACCTGAAATGACATCCGTGGTCCTGGAGGAGATTCCGGACCGTGTTTCCCTGGCGGTGGATATCAGCAACTGCCGGGGAAACTGCGTCGGATGCCATTCTCCGTTCCTGAAACTAGACATCGGCGAGGAACTCACTCCTGCCATCGTCGACGCTTTGATTGCCGACAATTTCGGGGTGAACTGTTTTCTGTTCCTGGGGGAGGGGCGCGATCCGGAGGCGCTGCTCGCATTGGCTGCGCATATACGTTCCGCTCATCCTGCGATGGAAATCGCTTTGTATTCCGGCCGCGAGGAGGTTGAACCTGCAATCTGGGATGCTTTCGACTACGTGAAGGTCGGCCCCTACCGTCCGGAATGCGGTCCGCTCAACGAACGTACCACAAACCAGCGGCTGTATCATGTACGCCGTACTGCCGGAGCCGCATGCCACCCGGGGAACTCCGTTCGCACGGCTTTGCCGTCCTGCACTCCGGCCCCTCCCATCGCGGGCGATGGGCCCCTCCCCCTGCCCGTGTCCGGGGGTGGACACGTCCCCGGGTGGCATGCGGTCCCGGACAAGGCGGACGACGCATCTTGCCATCAGCGCCGGGCAAAGGGCCCGGCAGTGTCCCACAAGGGGAACCCCGGCCGTAAGCCTTCGTCCGCCATCCCGGGCTGCGCAGAGGACATCACCTACCGTTTCTGGCGAAAAGGTATAGATCCGAACCGATAGTCACCGGTCCCGCCCCATCTTCTTCGAAACCCCGGCAGATGTATGCAAAACAGGGCTTTTTGCATACAAACCCTTCAAAAAACTGGCAGATGTATGCAAAACCGGGCATTTTGCATACATCTCCTACGTCGAGACCTTGTGTGCCGGGGGCGTCGGAGCCGGGGGCGGGTTCAGGGGAGGTGTATTTTACGAAATGAAATATCTATTGTACTAAACGCAATCGCAGGCAATTGGTAAAAGCTTATCTTTGCCACAACCAAACGTTTACCGAAATGAAAAAGATTTTCAGCATCCTGGCCGTCGCTCTTGCATTTGTGGCCGCTTTCTCTTCTTGCAAGAAAGAAGAAGAAGATACGATTTCCAACACCATGACCGTCAGGGGGCAGACGTACAAGATCGTACACGCTATCTGCGCCAATATGCAGGGATTCTGCCATGTCGATGTCGATACGGAAGGTGGTGTCCTTCACGGCTATGGTGGATTTGAATCCAGTCTGATTGGAAAGACTACCGACCTGAAAGGCGATTTCTTCCTTTCCTTCAATCCCCAGCAGGGGCCTTCCATCGATCCCGTCATCAAGAGCGGTACCTGCAAGATCACCGAGGTCAAGGGCGGACTCAATTTGATTGTCGATGCCGTCGAGCAAGGCGGGGACAAGTTCAAAATGAGCGTTTTCCTCGAAGATATGGGTGAGAATTTTTAGGATTTTATAGAAATTCTTTCTATATTTGCAGCCCTTTTGGAAAGTTCCATAAGGGCTTTATTTATAACTAATTAATTATCAAAATGTTAAAACAGTACGAAACCGTTTTCATTGCAACTCCCGTTTTGTCTGATGCCCAGATGAAGGAAGCGGTTGCCAAGTACACGGACTTCATCCGCAACAATGGTGGAGAAATCGTGTACGAAGAGGATTGGGGGCTGAAGCAGCTTGCTTATCCCATCCAGCACAAGACATCAGGTTTCTATTACCTGATCGAATTCAAGGCTGAGCCCGAATTCGTAGCAAATCTCGAAATCCAGTACAAGCGTGACGAGCGTATCCTCCGCTTCCTCACCGTGGCCCTCGACAAGGATGCCGTCGCTTATGCAGAGCATCGCCGCGAGATGAAGGCTTCCGGAAAGAGCACTCCTGCACCCGCAGCAGCGGCTCCCAAGGCGGAAGAGGTGGAAGATGTCACCGAGTATGATGTAGAACCCGTAGAAACCAAGGAGGACTAATCCATGGCACAGAATGACAATGTACGCTATCTGAACCCTCCTACCGTAGAGGTTCGCAAGAAGAAATACTGCCGTTTCAAAAAGGCAGGTATCAAGTATGTAGATTACAAGGATCCTGAGTTCCTGAAGAAGTTCCTCAACGAGCAGGGTAAGATCTTGCCTCGCCGCATCACCGGTACTTCCCTCAAGTTCCAGCGCAAGGTTGCCCAGGCCGTCAAGCGCGCCCGCAGCCTCGCCCTGCTTCCTTATGTTACTGACCTCCTTAAATAATCCTGCCCTATGAAGATCATCCTCAAGAAAGAAGTCGCTGGTCTCGGAGAGGCCGGAGAACTCGTGGAAGTCAAGAGCGGATACGCTCTCAATTATCTGATCCCCCAGGGATTCGCTACCCTCGGCACCAAGTCTGCCATCAAGCAGTACGAGGAGACCGTCCGTCAGCGCGCTCACAAGGAGGCTAAACTTGTTGCCGACGCAGAGGCAAAGGCTGCCAAGATCGCCGCTACCCCTGTGAAGATCACCGTCAAGGTTGCCGAGAGTGGCAAGCTCTATGGTGCGGTCACCGCTGCCATGGTAGCCGAGGCCCTCACCGCCGCCGGTGTCGAGGTTGACAAGAAGGATGTCAACGTTCCCGAAATCAAGGGCGTAGGCACCTACGAAGGAACTGTAAAGGTCTACAAGAAGATCTTCGGAACCGTCAACGTCGAAGTAGTTGCCGAAAGCGCAGAGTAATCGTCTCTGACTGAAAACAAACAAGAAGCGACCGGAAATGGCCGCTTCTTTTGTTATGTCGAGCGGCAATGCCGACAGTGCGACTCCCTCGGCGCACTGCGTCCCTTTGCCGCGACACCAGAGTCTACTTTTTGTTCTTATACAGGAACCTGCGTATCTTCTGGGTGGCGTTTTTCTCGAAGGGTTCCTTCATGGCGTCCACTTCGCTGACCTGGGAATTCTTGCCGAGGAGTTTGTTGATGCGCTCCTGGAGGTTCTTCTGCATCTCCTTAAGCTGCTCGTAGAACTTCTCCTCGCCTTCAAGGTTCCAGTCGAGCACATTGTCCTCGAACTTCACCAGGGCCACGAGTTTGCCGTCGCGCTCGACGACCAGACTCTCGCTCACGTCCTCCTCGTTGTTGATCACCTGTTCGATCTCCTCGGGATAGATATTCTCGCCGGAAGGGCCCAGAATGGTGTTGTTCAGACGCCCTTTGATGTGGAAATTGCCGTATTTGTCTTTGACGGCGACGTCGTTGGTATGGAACCAGCCGTCGTCGTCTATCACCTGCAGAGTGCGCTCGGGGTCTTTGTAGTAACCCAGCATCACGTTGTCGCCGCGGCAGACTATCTCGCCCTCGCCGTTTTCGGGATTCACGTTGTCGAGCCTCACTTCCACTTTGAATGAAGGTATGCCGATGGATCCCACCACGGTGCGTCCTACCATCGCATTGCACACCAGGGGAGCGCATTCGGTGAGGCCGTAGCCGATAGCGTACGGGAAATGGCACTTCTTGAGGAATGCCTCCACGGTGGAGTCGAGCTTGCTGCCGCCCACGCCGAAGAAATGCAGCTTGCCTCCGAAGCTCTTGTAGAGACGGCCTCCGACAAGGCGGTAGAACAGCCAGGGGAGGTTCTTTCGCATCCAGGTGAGGGTGCGGCTTTTGTCGACGGTGGGAACTATGCTCTTGCGGTATACCTTCTCGATGATCAGCGGCACTGCGCACATCACCGTAGGGCGTATCTTCTTCATCGCGGGCATCAGCACGCTGGGAGTAGGGGCTTTCGTAAGATAATACACGCACGCGCCGACGTATATGGGATAGAGGCAGCCGATGGCCATCTCGTAGGCGTGAGCCATGGGGAGGATGGACATGAAGCGGTCTTTCCTGAAACAGCGTTCCGCCTTGTGCGACGCCATGATGTTGTGGCAGAGATTGCGGTGGCTCAGCATCACGCCCTTGGCCTTTCCGGTCGTGCCGGAAGTGTAGATAATGGCCGCGAGCTCGTCGGGGGAGGGAGTGCGCACCCATCCGTCGCACTGGAAGGCATCCTTTTCCTTCTTGATGATTTCCAGGGTTTCTATGTCGATGACAAGCACCAGCTTGTCCATGCATTCCCGGCTGATCTTGGGCAGCAGCCTCTTGGAAACGAAGAGAACCTTGCTCTCGGAGTGGTTCAGGATGTTTGTGATCTCGTTTTCGGAACTGTCCGGAAGTATCGGGATGGCCACTCGGCCGAAAGCGGTCGCGGTGAAAAATGCCACCGTCCAGTTAGGCATGTTCTGCGAGAGAATCGCCACCTTGTCGCCGGCGCTGACTCCGAAACGCGACAGCCTCTGCGACTGCTGGTCGCAGACGTCGCGGAAACGCCTGTAGGTATATAGATTGCTGCCATCGACATAGCAGCTCAGTTTGCGTTTGTGATACTTTTCCGCAGACTCCTCGAAGAGTTCGCGCAGGGTGTTGGGATAGCGGTCCCTGTGCCGTCCCGGCAGGAGTCGCATGGGATTCAGACGCACGAACACGTTCCTGATCCGATATGGGTGCTTGTACTTTCTCATAGAATAGTTTATCCGGTAATATACTTGTCTCTGTGCTTTCCGACGAGGTGCATTCCCTCGTAGTATTTCTGTATCATCGCCATGTCCGCGGCGATGTCGCCGCTGAGGGAGAGTTTCTCTCCGCAGCTCACGCGTTTGGTGCCCCAGTCGAAATATCCGGCATACACCGGCACTCCTGTCTCCTGCGCGATCTTCAGGCCTCCTGCCTTCCAGCGCTTGACCGGCTTGCGGGTGCCTTCCGGAGCGATTGCAAGCTTGAATACGTCGTCCCTCTCCATATGCTCGATGAGGCTGCGGACCAGGGTGCCGGCGTTGCTGCGGTCTACGGGGATGCAGCCGCAGGCGCGCAGAATCCCTCCGAGGGGCCAGAAAAAGAGTTCTTTCTTGATCATCACATGGGCCACATCGCCAAAGGAGGTATAAAAGAGATAGGCCACAACGAAATCCCAGAAGGAAGTGTGCGGAACCCCGAGCACTATGGCTTTCTTTTCGGGAATGGGGCCTCCTACGGCAGTCCAGCCCATGCGGCGCAGGAGCCATCCGCAGAAGCGGGACCAGCCCTTGCTGTATGATGTGCGGTTCTTCTTCATTACGAGATGTCTACGTCTTCAAGTTCCTTTTCGCTCTTGAGGTTGTGCCTGAGCCACACCTGGCGCTCAATGGTGTTGTCTCCCATGTAGAACTCCATTATCTGGGGGATCGATTCTTCTTCTGCAAGGGTGACCTCGTCGAGGTGCATGTCTTCGCCTATGAAATCCGCGAATTCGTCGGAAGAAATCTCTCCCAGACCCTTGAATCGGGTGATCTCCACCTTGTTCTTGAGCTCCTCTATGGCCTGTTCCTTCTCTTCGATGGAGTAGCAGTAGCGGTTGGCCGTCTTGTTGCGCACGCGGAAGAGGGGAGTCTGCAGGATATGCACGTGCCCGCGCCGGATGAGGTCCGGATAGTACTTCATGAAGAAGGTGCAGACCAGCATTCGGATGTGCATGCCGTCGTTATCGGCATCGGTCGCTATGATGATGTTGTTGTAACGGAGATTCTCGAGGTCGTCCTCCACTCCGAGAGCGGAGATCAGCAGGTTGAGCTCCTCGTTCTCCGCAACTTTCTTGCGGCTTTCCTTGTAGGAATTGATGGGCTTGCCGCGCAGGCTGAACACTGCCTGGTAGTTGGCGTTGCGGGCCTTGGTGATGGTTCCGCTTGCGGAGTCGCCCTCGGTGATGAAGATGCTGCTGCGCTCGATGTCTTCCTGCGTCTTCTCCGTTACCTTGTCGTTATAATGGTAGCGGCAGTCGCGGAGTTTCTTGTTGTAGACGTTCGCCTTCTTGTTCCGCTCGCGCGTTTTCTTCTGTATCCCGGAAATCTCCTCGCGCTCGCGCTGGGAGTCTTTTATCTTCTCTTCGATGACCGGGACTATCTCTTTGTGTATGCGCAGGTAATTGTCCAGTTCCTGAGCGACGAAGGAGTTTACATAGCTGCGGATGGTGGGGCCGACGTCGAGTTTCAGGGTGCCGTGCTCGTCGTGGGTCTGCTTCTCCCACATGTAGTTGGACCCGAGTTTGGTCTTGGTCTGCCCTTCGAAGTTGGGCTCCTGGATCTGTATGGAGATGGCTCCGACTATGCCCTGGCGGCAGTCTTCGGGAGCGTAGTTCTTCTTGAAGAAGTCCTTGAAAGTCTTTGCGATGGCCTCGCGGTAGGCCGCGAGATGCGTGCCTCCGTCGCGGGTGTTCTGCCCGTTCACGAAGGAGGAGATGTTCTCGCCGTAGTCGCGCCCGTGGCTGAGCACTATCTCTATGTCCTCTCCTTCCAGATGGATGGGAGGGTAGAGGGGCTCCTCGGAGAGATTCTCGTTCACGAGGTCCAGCAGGCCGTTCTCGGATTTGTAGGATGTGCCGTTGAGCACCAGGGTAAGGCCCTTCTTGAGGTAGGAGTAGTTCTTTACCATCGTTTCCACATATCCCATGTTGTAGGCGAACTTGCCGAACATCATGGGGTCGGGATAGAAGGTGACAAGCGTCCCGTTCTTCTCTTTGGGAGCGGAGTCCTTGCCGCTGTCCTTGAGTTCGCCGCGCTCGAAGCGGGCCCAGGAAGACTCGCCGTCGCGGTAGGAGCATACGTAGAAGGATTCGGACAGGGCGTTCACCGCCTTGGTGCCCACTCCGTTGAGACCGACGCTCTTCTTGAAGACCTTGTCGTCGAACTTTCCGCCGGTGTTGAGAATGCTGACGGCCTTCACCACGGAATCCAGGGGGATGCCGCGGCCGAAGTCCCTCACGCTGACGTGATTGTCTTCGGTGATGTCCACGACTATCTGCCTGCCGAAGCCCATTGCGAACTCGTCGACGGAGTTGTCGATTATTTCCTTGAGAAGCACGTAGATGCCGTCTCCGGGGTTGTTCCCGTTCCCGAGGCGGCCGATGTACATGCCCGGACGCATCCTGACGTGCTGGACGCCTTCCAGGGTGCGTATGTTGTCGTCGGTATAATTTGTCGTACTCACTGCCATTCTACAAAAATAAGAAAAAATCTCCTATTTTACCACTCCCCGCAGATGCAGGATGACGGGTTTGCGTATATCCGAGAGATATACGGTCACGGTTTTGTCGAAGGGGAATGGGCCGTCCTCGTTGGCATAGGTGACTTCGATGGTCCCTTTCTGCCCTTTCTCGAGACTGCTGCGGGTCCATTTGACATTGGTGCAGCCGCAGGATGTGATTGCGGAAAGAATGGTCAGAGGCTCGTCTCCGGTGTTGGTGACGGTGAATACGCAGCTCTGCGGACCGTCGGCCTGGGAGATGGTGCCGAAGTCGTGGACCGTGCGGTCGAAGTCCGCACGGCCGCCGATAAGCACGCTCAATATGATGAGTAAAATTTTCATATTGCAAATTTATAACAAAAACCTTACCTTTGCGTCCGAGATATAAAACTAATTACTTTAGAAATGGCTTACAAAATTTCACCTGACAGCTGCGTCGCTTGTGGAACCTGCATGGGCGAATGCCCTACCGGCGCCATCCACGAGGGAGATGTATACTCCATCGATCCCGATGTGTGCATCAGCTGCGGCACTTGCGCCGGAGCTTGCCCCATGGGAGCAATTTCCGAGGAGTAAGATACTTCTACGCAACGACGACACGGACTCCGGTCTTCTCGATGGCCTTCCTGGCTTCATCGGAAATGCCGGAGTCTGTTATCAGTATGTCCAGGTCTTCGCAGCCGCAGATGCGCCCGAAGCCTTTGTAACCTATCTTGGATGAATCCGCGAGCACGACGACGGTGTTCGAGATTTTCGTCATCTGATTCAGCAGTTCCGCCTCTTCTATTGTGGCGCAGGTAACCCCGAATTCGGGGTCTATCCCGTCCACGCCGAAGAACATCTTGCTGCAGTGCAGGTTCTTCAGCTGGTTCTTTGTTTCGGAACCTATCACGCACAGGGAGTTGCCGTAGAGTATGCCTCCGAGCTGCATCACCGAAACTCCCGACATGTCGCCCAGGGCCATGGAAACGTTCACCGCCGGGGTCACCACGTTCAAACGCCCCTTGGGCTTGAGCAGTTCCGCCATCACCTCCAGGGTGGAGCCGGCCCCCATGATGATGGAGTCGTTCTCCTGAAGCATCGAAATGGCCTTCGCGGCGATTTTCTGCTTCTTCTTGAAGTTGATGAGTTTCTTGGTGTTGAGGCTGATGTCCATGACCTGCGCCGTCGTGGGCAGGGCGCTGCCGTATGCACGGTAGAGCAGTCCCTGGCCTTCGAGGTAGGTGAGGTCCTTGCGGATTGTGGTCTGTGTGACGTTGAGGGCGTCGGCAAGATCCGCAACGCGTACGAAACCGTTCTGGAATATGTTGTCGAGTATGAACTTGCGACGTTCGGCTATGCTTGTCATGATTCGGGGATTTACCAGCTTGCTACAATTTCATAGGGAACTCCGTTGAGGACTCCGGTGTTGCCGGAATAGACGAAATAGTGTCCCCGTCCGGACGATTTGTCGATTATGGTATCGGTCGCGGTGACGGTGGAGGCACAGCGCACGGTGACGTACCAGAGGCCCTTGTCAAGAGCCCCGGTGGTGATTGTCTGACTGTTCCCTGCTTCTTTTGCGGAATAGTCCGGTTCGTTTTCCGGGAAGGCGAAGCCGTCCTTCTTGAGGTACAGCTCCAGGTCGTAATCGCCGCGGCCGTCGAGTTTGAGGGTGAGGGATTTCGCGCCTTTCGGCAGATATACCACGAAGTGATGGCACTGAAGGTCTCCGATCGCCGTCATCTGCGGCTTGTTGTCGGTGGTTTTCCTGGTCATGTAGCGGGTCTCCCCGTTCTTGAGTATGCCCTTGACTTTCGCAATTCCGCTGCCGTCCCAGGCATAGCGGAACATGGATGCGGTCATGTTGAGGATATCGCCTGAAGGCGCATCTTCCGGATGGGAACCCGTGACCACCAGCCGTCCGGATTCGGGAGATTCCTTGTAGGCCCATATTCCGGGCTGGCCGTAGAAGCCTGCGGAAGACGAGTTCTTGCCTTTCTGATTGAGGAAACGTCCGAGAACTTCGGTGCCTTCCGGGGCCATGTTGACGTCCATGTATCCTCCTCCGTTATGGCGGACACCGCTGACCAAGGTCGAATACTTGGGACCGTAGTACTCCTGGAAGATATCGGACATTATTTCTATCTCTATACTGGAATTGCCCACTCCGGTGGCTTTCATGTTGCCTCCCTTCCAGATGTTGTAGTAGGAAGAGAGTCTGCCGTTGGCGTATTTCCCGGCCAGATATGCGCCGGCGCAGGACCCCACGAATGAACCTCCGTTGGTGTAGAACTTGTTGACGTTTTCACGGCCGTTGGTGCCGAGAGTGGTGCCGTGAGGCCCTGAATGCCCGCCGAAGGAATAGAAGAGGCGGAAGCGGGGCTCCCCGTCGGGATAAAGAAGTACTCCGTTAAGGTCGTCGGCGGAGCCTGAGAATATGCTGTTCTGAAGGGTCCTGTCACTCTCTTTGTAGCCATCTCCTACATCATCGACAGTGGAAAGGAAGTACTCGGCGTCAGTAATCTCCGCCTTCTTGAGTGCGTAGGGGAGACGGCCGTTGATGACAACTCCGTTTTCCTTGATGCCGGGATTCAGCTCGCATCCGCCGTCAAGGAAAATGTCTTTATAATAAGCTGTGTTGATGGTATTGTCGTCGACAAGACGCAGGATGCCTTCGTCGTCGAGCTCTTCGAGGACTTCTTCCGGCGCTCCGGTATTTTCGTTTTCTTCTTTTCCGCAGGAGGCGGCGGAAACCATGCAGATGGCTGCCAAAAGCCAGTAGGAAATAGTTTTACGTGTCATATCCGGTAAAGTTACACATTATCTTTGAATTGCCCAAATTTTTGAAAAATATTCAAAACGAAACAAAACGAAACATTTTTACCTGCAAACAACTTGCAGAACGAAAATATTATGTGTATATTTGTGCGAGATAATAACCAATATCGAATGAAGCACTTCCTTATTTGCTCAAGTATTGCCCTTGCGGCGGTATCATGCTCCGGGGGCGTTACGATGAGTTATTCGTCCGCCGACATCTCGACGACGGAAGATGAACACACAATGCTCGCAGGCTTCGCAGCCAGAAACGACCTGCACGACGGAATCCATCAGCACATTTATACTCATTGCCTTGTGCTCGGCGACGGCGTGCAGAAGGTCTGCATCATCTCCAACGACCTTATGGAAATCTCTCCCGCGCTCTCCGATACTATCCGTACCATGATCGCGGAGAAGTCCGGGCTCGCCAAGGACAATATCCTGATGCACAATATCCACACTCATTCAGCGCCTCGTTCCGGCGGCTGGTGCAATGTGCCCGGCGGCCCCAACCGTGCGTGGAAAGACAGGATGGTGGAAACCGTTACGGCGAATGCGGTCAAGGCCATCACGGCAGATGGAAAACCATTCACTCTTGAAATCGGCAAGGGGAAGACCGCAATCAACGGCAACCGCTGCGAAAAAGGCGGCCCCGTCGATCATGACGTGTATGTGGCCCGTTTCCTTCAAAAGGGGAAGCCGGTGGTCTCGATAGTGAATCTCGCCTGCCATCCGGTATGCATGGGTCCTTCCAGTTATCTTCTTTCTTCGGACTATCCCGGAGTGAATGCCCGTTATCTTTCCGAGGCCTGGGGCGGGGAAGTGTTCCAGCTTACAGGCGCTGCGGGCAACATGGATCCCGCGGAAGGGCCGAAGGATGTGGCATACGCCGAACAGTGCGGGAAGGAGCTGGCCGACGCCCTTGTGGGCATTCCTTTCGAAAAGGTGAAGTCCCGCGGCCTGCTCAGGCTCGTGAACAGGACCGTCGACCTGCCTTATCAGATAGATGTCGTCACTCCCGAGGCCGTCCGGCGCCATGCCGATTCCCTCGCAGCTGCGGCAAAGACGGATTTCCCACGCTTTGCGGATGACGTGCGCGGCTGGGAGGAAGAGATTCTCGGTCGTTTCGAAGAGGGCCCCGTCCCTTCCAAACTGCGTTATCATCTTCACGGAGTCGATCTTGACGGAGTGATTTTCTTCTTCAGCGACGGCGAGCCTTTCTGCGAGTATCAGATGGAAGCCCGCGCCGCCTTCCCCGACAGGACCGTCTTCTTTGCGGGCTATACCAACGGCCAGAACTCCTACCTGCCCTCCGCACGCGCATACGAGGTCCGCAAGGGCTACGAATATGAGGTAGAGCAGATGCACGTCTACATAAAGGCCCCGTATCCGCTTTCCGAGCGTATGCCTTCGGTTTATAAAGAAGGTGTAATTGATACCATCAGTAAAACCATCGCAGCAGAATAAATGAAGAGATTGTTTTTAATAGTGGCGGTTGTGCTGCCGGGGGTCCTCGCCTACGCGGAATCCGGGTTCGATATAGTCCCTACTCCCAAGAGTGTAACCGTGTCTGAAGGGCTCTTCCGGCTCGACAAGAATACAGCCCTCGTGGTGGAAGATTCCGCCTTCGAAGAGATTGCAGCCGACTTCAAGGAACAGGTGAAACACGCCTCCCCCCTGAACGGCAGCAAAACCAGGATAGTGCTCCGCAAGCGCCCCGGTTTCGGCAAGGAAGCCTACCGGCTCACCGTTACCCCGTCGGAAGTACTGATCGAGGCATCGGAAGTGAACGGAGCATTCTACGGCCTTCAGACCTTCAAGCAGCTTCTGCCCGACGCCATATATGCACAGGCGCTGAAGAAACCCGTCAGGTTCCTCGCACCCTGCTGCACTATAGACGACGAACCCGAATTCTGGTATCGCGGGCTGCTCTTCGACAGCGGCCGTTTCTTCTTCCCGAAAGAAGAGATAATGAAGTTCATCGACCTGATGTCGATGTACAAGCAGAATATGTTCCACTGGCATCTCACCGAAGACCAGGGCTGGCGCATCCAGATCGACAAATATCCCAAGCTCACCGAGGTGGGAGCCTGGCGCAAGGAGACTGCCTGGCACAGTGGCATTGGCAACGGCATCCCCCACGGAGGATTCTACACTAAGGATGACATACGCGAGGTCGTGGAATATGCCCGCAGGCGCTGCGTGACCGTTATCCCCGAAGTGGAGATTCCCGGGCACAGCACCGCCGCCATCGCCGCTTACCCCGAACTCAGTTGCTTCCCCGACCGCCACTACGAGGTCGAGACCAGGTGGGGCATCTGGAAAAACCTTTATGCTCCCACCGCAACCACCTTCCGTTTCCTGGAAGATGTGTTCACCGAACTCTTCGAGCTGTTTCCATCACCTATATATCATATAGGAGGGGACGAGGCACCCAAGGATGTATACAAGGAGAGCAAGTACTGCCAGGACCTTATGACAGTGCTCGGGCTCGAAAACGAGGAGGAACTCCAGACCTTCTTCGTAAAGAGGATGGGGGACTTTCTCCGCAAGAACGGCAAGACCGTCATCGGATGGGATGAAATCCTGGACGGAGGCGCCCTGGAGGATCCCATCGCAATGTCCTACCGCGGACACGCCCCTGCGGTCAAGGGCATCAAGCGCGGCATCCGCGTAATCCTTACCCCCAATCGCTGGTGCTACCTCGACAACAAACAGGAGGATATGGCCGACAATATCGACCAGAACCTCTTCATGCCCTTGAAGAAAGTTTACAATTACTATCCTGCAGTAGATTCTCTCGCAGACCTCAGCAAGAAGTATATTGTCGGTTACGAAACCTGCCTCTGGACGGAATACGTACCCGACAACAAGACAGCCGAATATCAGGCCTTCCCTCGCAACGTTGCTGCAGCCGAGGTGGGCTGGACTTCCCGCGAGAACAAGGACTGGGAATCTTTCCGCAGGCGCATGCCAAAGGTCCTCGCCACATTGGACTGGAAAGGAATACAGTACTGCCCGGTATATTATGATGTGATTTTCGACTACGACCGCAATATAGAATTCCCCAAGGCGATGAACCTGGAAATCGAAGATCCCACGGCTGTCATCCGTTACACGCTTGACGGCAGCACCCCCACCGCGAAGTCTCCAGTCTATGACGGCAGGCCCTTCATGGTGGACAGGGGCTCGGTAATCAAGGCCCGCGGTTTCCGTAAGGGCCAGCCCATAGGCAAAGTTGTGACAAAAGAATTTTCAAAATGACGAACCGGATTCCACACATATTTTCAGCGGTTCTGATCCTGTTGGCTGCCTGCTCCCGCACGGAGCAGGCTCCTCAGGTGATCAGCGTGATTCCCCAGCCCTCCAGCATCCAGGCATCTGAGGGCGTTTTCAAACTTGACGGCAAGACAACCATCTATGTTGAAAGCGGGGATTCCTCCCTTATCCGCACTGCAGCTTTCCTTAATGACCGTTTGCAGAAAGCTGCCGGATTCTCTCTTCCGGTGGTGGCGGGAGATCCGCTCCAGTTCGGTGGTGAAAAAGGAATATTCATTCTGAATGCCGGCCTCAAGCCTGAGTCTTATCATCTTCGCATCAGCCCCGGCAGGGTGGTGGTGGACTATGGCGACGGTGCCGGAGCATTCTATGCGGTTCAGACTATTCTCCAACTCCTTCCCTCCGAGGTCTTCGCTTCCGAGAGGCAGAGGGGTGTCAAATGGGAGTTGCCCTGCTGTGACATCGAGGATGCTCCTCGATTCCCATATCGTGGTATGCATCTGGACTGCTGCCTGCATTTCTATGATGTGGATTTCCTCAAGAAATACATAGACGTGATGGCTCTCCACAAGGTGAACCGATTCCACTGGCATCTTACCGAAGATCAGGGCTGGCGCCTTGAAATAAAGAAATATCCACTGCTGACCGAAAAAGGCCAGTGGCGAAAGGAAACCGTTGTAGGCAGCCTTTATTCCGGCATTTATGACGGCAAGCCTTACGGGGGGTATTATACTCAGGAACAAGTCCGCGAACTCGTCAAATATGCGGCGGAGCGCTATGTGACCATCATCCCGGAGATAGAACTCCCGGGACATGCGCTTGCCGCCATAGCCTGCTACCCCGAACTCAGCTGCGGACTCGAAGACCACTACGAGACTGCCACCAAGTGGGGAATCTTCAAGCAGGTCTATTGCCCCAAGGAAGAGACATTCAAGTTCCTGGAAGATGTGTTCGACGAGGTCTTCGAACTCTTCCCCTCGGAACTCATACATATCGGAGGCGATGAATGCCCCAAGACCAGCTGGAAGCAGTGCGCTCACTGCCAGGCACTTATCAAGAAACTGGGGTTGAAGGACGAATTTGAACTCCAGAGTTGGTTCATCCAGCGCATGGAGAAGTACATCAACAGCAAGGGACGTCAGATTATCGGCTGGGATGAAATACTTCAGGGAGGACTCGCTCCCAATGCCAAGGTGATGTCCTGGCTGGGGGAAGAAGGAGGAATCAAATCCGCCCAGCAGCATCACGAAGTGGTGATGTCGCCTTATCCCAAGTACTATCTTGATTATTGGCAGGCGGATCCCGAGTCAGAACCTCTGGCTATGGGCGGCCCGACCCTGCTCAAGACCATGTACGAATACAATCCGGTTCCGGACGTGCTCAGCACCGAGGAACAGAAATATATTATAGGTGTCGAAGGCTGCGTGTGGACCGAGTATATGCCCACTCCGGCCCGCGTGGAATATATGGCGTGGCCCCGCATGTGCGCCATCGCCGAGGCCGGATGGAGCAGCAGCAAGGACTGGGACGGCTTCACCCGCAGGCTGGAGAATCATTTCAGACGTCTGGACGGGCTCGGAGTCGGTTATTGCAAGGCATTCTTCGACCCTTTCATCGATCTCCGCAAAGATACAGAATATAGTAAGGTGGCTATTATGAGCGTCGATGCCCCGGATGCGGAGATACGCTACACGCTGGACGGCAGCGCCCCCACGGCCGAGTCTGCTTTGTATGAAGGGCCGTTCGCGATCAACCGTCAGCAGGTGATTGCGGCCGCCGCCTTCAGGGACGGAAAAATGATAGGAAGTATAAAATATAAGAAATTTTAATTATTTTTGGAGAATTATGGCATTAAGACTAACAGAGCAACCTTCGCTCTATGATCACCTTGAGAAAAAGTCGGTGGCAGAATTGCTGCGCGACATCAACAACGAAGACAAGAAAGTGGCCCTCGCTGTAGAGGCGGTGCTTCCCGATATCGAGAAACTTGTGAACGCCATCGAGGCACAGCTTCGTGCAGGCGGCCGTTTCTTCTGGCTTGGTGCCGGTACCGGTGGAAAAATAGCCGTACTGGACGTGCTGGAAGTTCCCAATACTTATGGGGTGGATCCTGAAATCTGGCAGGCCGTTCTTGCCGGCGGCAACGAGAATCTTGTCCTCGACCTCGAAGAGGCCGAAGATGACGTGGATGAAGGGTGGAGGACTCTCAGCGAAAAGCATCACATCACTCCCAAGGACATCGTGGTCGGCATCTCGGCCAGCGGCAACACTCCCTATGTGCTTGCGGCTATGAAGGCGTGCAAGGAACACGGCATCCCCTGCGGAAGCATCTGCAACAACCCCGATTCGCCCATTTCCCACTATGTGGATTATCCAATCGAGGTAGTCATGGGGCCTGAATTCATCACCGGCAGCACGCGCATGAAGTCCGGTACGTCCCAGAAGCTTCTCTGCGACATGATCAGCACCACCATCATGATCCGGCTCGGCCGCGTCGAAGGCAACCGTATGGTATGCGCCAACCTTATCAACAACAAGGTGGTCGACCGTCTCACCCGCACGATGGTGGAGCGCAATCCCCAGCTCAGCTATGAGTACTGCGAGCAGGTCATCAAGAAGACCGGCGGACTCAAGAAGGCTGAGGAGTTCCTCAAGAAAGAAGGAATATTGAAGTAATCACATAATTATCAATCAACTCTTATGAGCAAGTTCAAACAACTCGTTTCCGTATTTGTTCTTCTGGTTGTTGCCGCCGTTTCGGCAAATGCCCAGTCGCACAAAGTATCGGGAGTGGTATCCTCCACGACGGGGGAGAGCCTGATTGGAGCCGGAGTGCTTGTAAAGGGCACGACGACAGGTACCGTCACCGGAATTGACGGTTCTTATTCTCTTCAGGTTCCGGACGGCGCCACATTGGTGTTCTCCTGCATCGGCTACAACGATGCCGAGTATGTTCCGGGCCCGAAAAGCACTCTGAATGTAGTTCTTGAAGAAGACCTCAAGATTCTCGAAGAGGCCGTCGTGGTCGGTTACGGTGTGCAGAGCAAAGTGACACTCACCGGTTCCGTGACATCCACTTCGGGCAACGACCTGGCAAAGAACTCCACCGTGAACCTTTCCCAGGGTCTTGCAGGCCGTATCGCCGGTGTTATCGTCAGCAACCGTTCCGGTGAGCCCGGACGCGACGACCCCACCATCTTCATCCGCGGCCGCAGCACCCTCGGCGACAACTCGCCGCTCATCATCATCGACGGTGTACAGGGTCGTGATTCCGACTTCTCCCGTCTTACCGGTGAGGAAATCGAGAGCGTGAACGTTCTAAAGGACGTATCTGCAAACATCTATGGCGCACGTGCTGCAAACGGCGTTATCGTCGTTACTACCAAGCGCGGCAAGTTCAACAACGCTCCCAATGTCACCTTCACCTACGACATGGGTCTGCAGCAGCCTACAAGGATTGTCGAGATGGCGGATGCTGTCCTTTATGCAAAGGCATACAATGCGGAACTTGCAATCACCGGACGCAAGCCCGTCTATACCGATGCGGAAATCGCCGCATATGCCGACGGATCCGATCCTGTAAGCTATCCCAACACGATATGGAGCAAGGAAGTGTTCAAACCTCTGTCCGCTCAGAACAAGTATGGAGTTTCCATCAACGGCGGTGGTGAACGTGTCGCATATTTCGTACAGCTCAACGGCCAGAGTCAGGACGGTATTTACAAGAACAGCTCTACGAACTTCGATCAGTTCAATGTACGTTCAAATATCGACGTCAAGGTTACCAAGAACCTCACTCTCGGCGTAGACCTCAACTTCCGCCAGCAACATCGCGACTACTCGGCTTACGGCGAGGCATCCTCGATTTTCTATGCCCTGCTTAAACTGAAGCCTACCAGTGGGATGTACTATCCCAACGGCCTTCTTCGCGCCGGCGACTACAACCCTGCAGCTTTGGTTTCCGATCTCTGCGGTTACAACAATACCACTATCAATACCCAGACTCTCACCTTCAAGGCAGACTGGAAGCTCGACTACATCACCAAGGGCCTTTCGGTCAATGCGAACTATGCATACGACCTTGTCGGCAGGTTCAACAAACTCTGGCAGACTCCCTGGGAGTGCTACACCTACGACCAGGTGAACGACAAGTACGACCAGACCGTTTCCAAGTACTTCGCCACTCCTGTCCTGCGTGAAGCGCAGACCAACACCGCCCGCAGGAGCCTGAATGCCAATATCAATTACGACAGGGCTTTCGGCGACCATCACGTGACCGCCCTGTTTGGCTACGAGCAGTACTTCTATCACATGGATTACCTCCAGGCGGGCCGCGACAAGTACGTTACCGACGCTCTCGACGAGCTCTTCGCAGGTGATGCCGCCAAGGAAAACTGGCGCACCAACGGATATGCTTCCGAGAACGCACGCATGTCGTACTTCACCCGTGTCGGCTACGACTACAAGAGCAAGTACATGATCCAGGGCATCGTCCGTTACGATGGTTCCGAGAACTTCAAGAAGGGACACCGCTGGGGTCTTTTCCCCGGTGTTTCTGTCGGTTGGAGGCTTTCCGAAGAATCTTTCATCAAGGACAATTATCCCTGGCTCACCAACCTCAAGATCAGGGCGTCCTGGGGTACTCAGGGTAACGACAAGATCGATCCTTACCAGTACATGACCACCTACAGTTTCTCCACTTCGACCATCTATCAGGGACTGTTCGGAGGCAAGGAAGGCAGTTTCGTGGTTCCCGGAGCCATTCCTAACGAGAATGTGACCTGGGAAGTCGCCAATACCTACAACTTCGGTATCGACGGTAACATTCACAATGGTCTCCTCGGATGGGAAATCGAGGCGTTCTACACCCATCGCAAGAACATCCTCTGCACCATGCAGGCATCTGTCCCTTACTTCACCGGCATGACCGGAACGCTTCCGGACATGAACATCGGCGAGGTGTCCAACAAGGGTATCGAGCTCCAGCTCTACCACGACAACCGCGTGGGCGACCTCATGTACCACGTACAGGGCAACTTCATGTGGGCGAAGAACAAGATCATCTACATGGATGAAACTCCTTGGGGCGAAGGCCACGAGTACATGAATCTTACCGGTCATCCCATGGGATCTTCCCTCATCTACCAGACAATCGGTATCAACAAGAGCAAGGACGACCTCCAGAAGTATACCCAGATCAAGGGTGCCGGTCTCGGCGACTTCATCTACGAAGATCTCGACAACAACGGGGTGATTGACGATTACGACCGTAAGCGTACCGATCTGACCACCGTTCCCCAGATTGTATTCGGTCTCAGCGCTTCCGCAACCTGGAAGAACTTCGATTTCTCGATGTTGCTGCAGGGTCAGGGCCTCGTACGCTGCTACTATGCTCCGTACAGCGATCCTCTTTCCAACAACGTGAACGCTTTTGCTGCCAAGCACGCCTGGACTCTCGATAATCCCGATTCCGATTATCCTCGTCTTGGCTCTACCGTCAGCAACGGTGGTGTCTATCGGGTTTCGTTCTACCACAGGAACGCCGCATTCCTCCGTCTGAAGAACATCGAGTTGGGTTACACCATCCCCCAGAAGGTCTTCGGCGCCTTGAGGATGCCTGTCAAGGGAGTCCGTTTCTATGTAGGCGGTTACAACCTCTTCACGATTTCCGGCCTTACCGAAATCGATCCTGAAACCTCTGACGGAGCAGGTAGTTCCACCTATCCCCAGATGCGTATTTTCAATGCCGGTGTAAAACTTTCATTCTAAGGAGCAGTTACCATGAAAAAAGCAATTTCCATAATATTTGCAGCTCTCGCGCTGGCTTCCTGCGACAGTTTCCTCGACCGTCAGCCGCTTGACTCGGTTTCCGACGCTGCCGTATTCAACAATGCGGGGCTTTCCGAGGCATACGTCAATGCTCTGTATACATCTCTTCCCGATCCCATGCAGGAGGGCAATATCTCCTGTATTACCGACGAAGCTTTCTTCCGTTATGGAGGCAGCTCCACCAGGTATATGGCCGACGGTTTCGTCACCGCCAGCAACGTGGTGTACCAGTCCGAAGGCGGAGAGGCACATAGCAGCCGTACTACCATCCTGAACATCTGGACACGCGCATACGACCGTATCCGCAAGATGAACATCTTCATCGAGCAGATGAAGACCAGCAGCATCGAGGAATCGACCAAGAACCGTCTCCTGGGCGAAGTCTATTTCCTTCGCGCATGGATGTACTCGAATCTTATCCAGCGTTACGGCGGCGTTCCCATCATCGACAAGGTATACGCCCTCGGAGATGATTACACGGTCGCCCGTGACACTTTCGACGATTGCGTCACATTCATCAAGAAAGACCTTGACGAGGCGGAAAAACTCGTTCCTACAAAGGAAAACGCCGTCAAGGGACGGATCAACAAGGATATCGTGCTTGCACTGCGCAGCCGTTTTACCCTTGTCGTGGCATCCCCTCTGTTCAACGACCCTGAAAACCCCGAGAACAATCTTTTCCACGGGGCATACAGCAAGGCCAAGTGGCAGGAAGCGTTCGACGCGGCCAAGGCAATTGTAGACCGTGCCGACAATGAAGGTGCTTATAAGCTTGCATCCACCTATGACGGCTATTGGACCGACATCGACTGCCCCGAGGTCATTTGGGCGAAGTATTTCACTCCCACCAATGGCAACAAGGCCCAGCTCCTCTATCCTTGCGAAGCCGGCGGAATCGGCGGCTACGAGAGCATGAACCCTACCGAGAGCATCATCATCGACTATGAGATGACCAACGGCAAGAAGTTCTTCGAAGCCGGTTCCGGATATGATCCCCAGCACCCTTGGGCCAACAGGGATCCCCGTTTCTACAAGACCATCCTCGTGAACTTCCAGCCTTTCCGCGACGTTCCCGTCTGGGAATACTGCCTCTATTATCAGCCCGGCCGACTCACCGTAGACAATACCCCCGCCAATGTGGCCAAGTATCCCGGTGCAGATGTTGACGGCGACAAGCTCCGCCCCTTCCCCAACGGCTATACACGTGCAGACTTCGCAGCCGGCAAAGAGACGCCCGACCATACTGCAAAATCAAAGTATATGTGGGACGCTCTGACCACTACGGGATACCTTCTCAACAAGTGGCATATCCCCACGCAGCCTATCACCACCCAGGTGAACTACTCCATCATGTACCCCTGGTTCCGTCTCGCCGAGTTCTATCTCAACTATGCCGAGGCAGCCTACATGCTGGGTGGCAAGGAGGATATCGTGCGTACTTATATAAATAAGATACGTGCCCGTGCCGACGTGCAGATGCCTCCTGTAACTGAGAGCGGCGCCAGCCTTTGGGACAGGCTCGTGAATGAGCGCAGGATAGAGTATGCGTTCGAGAACATGCGTTACTTCGATACCCGTCGCTGGAAGATCGCAAACGTAGTGGAAGACATCCCCTGGCTGTCGTCCCGCACCATGATACTCCAGAAGGGTTCCTATACCAAGGATGCATCCGGAAACATAGTCACCAACGTGACTGCTTCCGACACCCTGTACCGTGTGGCTATCGCCATGGACAATTATCCCACCCCCAAGATGAGTTATCACGAAGATACCTACTACAGGCATCTCTCCGATGACCGTCGCTCCCTCGTGAGGGAGTATACCTGGCTCGGCAAGAAATACAGGATCGACTTCGGTGACTGCATCACCGGTCTCGCTCCTACCGAGAAGGCCTGGGACGACAAGATGTACCTGCAGCCCATTCCTGCCAATGAAATGGAGCGCACCGGCGGCCAGCTCGTCCAGAATCCAGGATATTGATATATGTACTAAAATTTAAATATTTCAACTTTTTATTTAACCTTTTTAATTTTTTCAAAAAATGAAAAACATTAAGTATTTGCTGCTTGCAGCAATGTTCGGTGCAGCTGTTTTCTCCTCCTGCAAGAAGGATGA
>Ga0310695_10004983_pt1 | contig 23719 bp, 24 predicted proteins | sample RumenRJG_04DNA_FD_203882 | JGI IMG/M metagenome (GOLD analysis project Ga0310695, IMG submission 203882) | Bovine rumen microbial communities from Lethbridge, Alberta, Canada - RJG_04 (v2) (version 2) | ecosystem: Host-associated > Mammals > Digestive system > Stomach > Rumen | place: Canada...
TGGATGGTGACATTGTTCAGGAATTTATTGTTGTCTCCAATGACAACATTCTTATCGATGACACAGAAGGGACCAATAATGTTGTTATCGCCAATCTTTGCTTCCGGGTCAACGACAGCTAATGGATGTATCTGGTTCATGCGCGTACAATATTAATATATAGTAATTTATTTGTTCTTGACAATCTGGGCAGTAAAGGTGGCTTCAGAAACCACATGGTCGCCTACAAAGACATAGCCCTTCATTGATGAGATACCATGACGGACGGGGGCCAGCAGGTCAACCTTGAAAATGAGTGTGTCTCCAGGAACGACTTTCTGGCGGAATTTTACATCGTCAATCTTCATGAAGTAGGTAGACCAGCGTTCAGGTTCTTCCAATGTGTTCAGTACCAACAGACCGCCACATTGAGCCATCGCTTCAATCTGCAGTACACCTGGCATGACGGGCTCCTCAGGGAAGTGGCCCTGGAAGAACGGCTCGTTAGAGGTGACGTTCTTGATGCCGACAATGGTATTGGCACCCAGCGAGATGACTTTGTCGACCAACTGCATGGGGTAGCGGTGAGGCAATAACTCACGGATGCGGTTGACATCCATTACCGGTTCCTCATTGGGATCATAGACAGGTGCCTGGATTTCGTGTTTGCGAATCTCCTTGCGCATCTGGCGTGCGAACTTATTGTTGATGGTGTGTCCAGGACGGGTGGCGATGATGCGACCCTTGATAGGCTTGCCGATGAGTGCCATGTCGCCAATGACGTCGAGCAGCTTATGGCGCGTGCACTCGTTCTCCCATACCAGTGGTTTGTGTTGAATATAACCCAGCTCGGTAGCGTCGCGGTGCTCTACGCCCAGCATGTCGGCCAGTGAGTCCAGACGCTCCTGTGTGGTCTGTCGCTCGTAGATAACGATAGCGTTATCCAGGTCACCACCCTTGATGAGGTTAGCCTGCAACAGGGGTTCAATATCACGAACGAAAACGAAAGTGCGTGCTGCAGCTATCTCGGTGCCAAAATCTTCCATGTTGTCGAGTGTAGCAAACTCGGAGTTGATAATCTTCGACTCGAATGAGCACATGGCGGTAATCGAGAATTCGTCGTCTGGCAAAATGGTAATGCACGAACCGGTATTCTCGTCCTTTACCTCAATCTTCTTACGAATGATATAGTAGTCCTTGGGAGCATTTTGCTCTTCAGTGCCAACCTCCTTGATTCTCTCGATATATTGAATGGCTGAACCATCCAGAATAGGGAACTCTGGACCGTTGACCTGAATCATACAGTTGTCGATACCCAAAGCGTAGAGGGCTGCCAGTCCGTGTTCTACTGTCGACACGCGCGCTTCACCCTTGCCCAGAACGGTACCACGCTGCGTGTCGATAACGTTCTCAGCGATGGCGTCGATGACAGGTTCTCCTTCCAAGTCGATACGCTTAATCTTGTAACCAGTGTTCTCTGGGGCGGGATTGAAAGTGACAGTAAGGTTCAATCCAGTATGCAGTCCCTTTCCAAACAGCGAAAAACTGCCTTTCAGCGTTTTTTGTTTCATAGTATAGCGTTTATTTTGTTTTCTTTAATTCTTCTATCTCCCTACGCAGGGCAGCAATCTCCCTGTACATATCGGGCAACTTGGCATCGAGAGCACGAGCCTTAAAGTACATTTTCGGATTAACGGCAGGAGCACCAATAAGTTGTTCACCGTCACCCTTTGTATTGCCGATAACACCTGCCTGAGCGCCTACAAAGGTCTTGTCGGCAACCTTGATGTGGCCAGAGAAGCCAGCCTGTCCGCCCACCATACACCAGGCACCAATCTTCGTAGAACCAGCCATACCAACCTGTGCCGACATAACGGTGTTCTCGCCGATTTCACAGTTGTGGGCTACCTGAATGAGGTTGTCCAGTTTCACTCCCTTGTGAATAATGGTCTGTCCCATTGTCGAACGGTCTATGCAGGTGTTGGCGCCAATCTCCACATCGTCCTCGATAACAACAATGCCTATCTGTGGAATCTTGTCGTAACCTTCCTGGTTGGGGGCAAAGCCGAAACCGTCAGCACCAATCACGCTTCCAGCATGAATGGTGACGTTTTTGCCAATCTGGCAACCGTCATAGATGCAGACGTGAGGGAAAATGCGAGTGCCGTCGCCAATGGTTACGTTGTCGCCAATATAAGCAAATGGGGCGATATACACGTTCTCACCAATCTTAGCCGACTTCGAGACAAATGCTAGCGGATCGATGCCTGTCTTCTTAGGCTGCATCGAAGCGTACAGTTGCAACAGTTTGGCAACACACTCATAGGCGTTCTGTACGCGGATAAGGGTGCAACTTACAGGCTGTGTCAGTTCCACATCCTCGTTGATGAGCACTACGCTCGACTTCGTGTCGTAAATATAAGCAGTATATTTCGGGTTTGAGAGGAACGAGATGGCTCCTTCCTTACCTTCTTCAATCTTCGCAAAAGTGTTGATCTTGGCGTCTGGATTGCCCTCAACACGACCGTTAATCATGTCAGCAATTTGCTTGGCTGTAAACTCCATAGTACATTTTCGTTTTAATAAACGCTGCAAAGTTACAAAAAACTCAGCTAAGTACCAAATTTTTTTGCCTAAACTCGCTGATAGCAGAGGTAATATTTACGTATTTTCTTCGAAAGCAGTTGTACGTTGAGTATTTCTGATGCCTCAGCGATGTCTTTCACAGTACCATCTTTATAGAGTATTCCGATACTGTCGTCGTCGGGGTTATACATATCTTTGCCAATCTCTGTCAACGACATTAGATGCTTCGTTTCCTGCTCGCTGATGCCCATTTTTCTTGCTATCTGCTGACGGATTTCGTTGAGATGCTCCTCTGTGGGTGGTTCCTCAGTAACCTCTACCTTGAACAGACGACGATCTACCAAGTCAGTAGCCAGCGTAGCAAGGATTTTATCATCGTGGTGGCGCCACACCTTCAGGGCACTCCAGATATCGCTATCGTCCAGCTCGGCATACATGGCCAGTGCCTCGTCGTGAGTGGCAAACCATTGAGCATCAACATCGTTCTGTAGGAAATAGGCCAGGGCAGGGGATGCGAATACCTCGTGTCCCTCTTTGACCAGTTGCTTAGCGCGGTTCAGAGCATTGACCAAAATCTTCTCGTAGCCTACGGTTGTCTTGTGCAGATATACTTGCCAGTACATCAAACGACGCGTTGTCAGGTAGTTTTCAATGGAATAAATGCCTTTGGCATCAACCACCAGACGGTCGTCAGCCACATTGAGCATCTTGATGATGCGTGCACTTCCTATGTTACCCTCTGTGACGCCTGTATAGAACGAATCACGACGCAGATAGTCCAGGCGGTCCATATCCAGTTGACTGGATATCAGTTGGTGGAAGATCTTGTTTGGGTATTCGTCCTTGAAAATAGAGATGGCCAAGTTCAGTTGTCCTTTCAGGTCGCTGTTTATCTGTTCCATCATCAGCAGCGAGATGTCTTCATGTGAGATGCCGTGAATCAGCGTGTTCTCCAAGACATGTGAGAAAGGACCGTGCCCGATGTCATGCATGAGGATGGCAGCTTGTACTGCTTCTGCCTCTGAGTCAAAGATATATATGCCCTTCTCTGTCAACGACTTTACGGCTTCCGACATCAGGTGAAAGGCACCCAGTGAGTGCTGAAAACGTGTATGGCGTGCACCAGGATAGACCACCGAGGCCAGTCCCAGTTGTACGATGCGGTTCAAACGCTGAAATAATGGGTGTTGTACAATATCGTAAAGCAGCCCCCTTCTGATTTTAATAAATCCGAAAACGGGGTCGTTGATAATCTTATGTTCGTTCATAATGTCTGAAAAGAAAGGAGTATTTATTCCTCAGCATTGGCTCCGTGTAGGATGATGCTGGTGGCGCCAAGCGTAAAAAGCGTGCCATCCTCAATGACGCGACGCTCACGGGGCGAGAGTTCCACGTCTCCTACAAAGGTACCCGTATTGCTGTTGTTGTCCTTCAGCGTATAGCGCAAATTGCCACGTTTGTCGCGTGAAACGGTAATAGTACAGTGGTTGAGATCTACGCTGGGGTCGACAGTCTCGAATGGTGTATTGATGGGATTACCCTTCTGGTAGCGACCAATGACATTGTCGCCCATCTGCAGGGGAATGACCTGTTTGTAGTGGAACACGTTCTCGATAACAACGATGCTTCCGCATGCTGAATTCTGAAGGCGTGATTCAGAATTCAGTTCTTCATTCTCTTCCTTCTGTGTCTGACGGAGTTTACTAACGCCCATGCGGATGCCAAACTCCTTGCCACACTGGTCGCACTTGAATACCAATGACTGACCAGCCTCATAACGAGTCTCGTCGAAAATGATGTAGTTATCGCACTTAGGGCATCGAACGCGCTTCATGGTATTCCCTAAACTATACTCTTAATTCTCCACTTTCTTATACACCCAAGCCTCCCAGAACTCCTCCTCCATGTTCATCTTGTTGACCACTCGATAGGCCTCGGCCTCACTACTGAACTCGTCACTTACTACGCGAACGACATTATTATTAATGTACACGTAGGCATTGGGGTATCCTTGCTTTTTCAGTTTCTCGACATACTGCTCAGCATTTGATTGCTTGACCTGGCTGGCTACGATGATGCAATAGGTAATGGCTGCTTTGGGCTTTTCGACAGCCTTATCGGCAGTCCTCTGAACATCAGATTTCTTGTCAATTGCAGGTTGGGCAACCGTTTCAGTATCAACGGGTGTCGCAATAGTGGGCAATGTGGTGTCTTGCGGAATGAGTTTATAGAGAATGCTGTGCTGTAGCTGACTCATGGTTTCTGTACCCAAGTCGCTGTTAGTGACAGGAGTAGCGATGAAGAAGAATGCCACAATAGCAGCAGCAATTGCTACAGCGTTGCGTACCCAAGACATCTTGATGCTAATAGTTCTATCAGTATCGTCATCGTCGGTGAATTCCAGTAATTGAGGCTCGTCGGAAGTGGCTTGCGGAAGAGCGATTTCTTCAGCAAAAGTCTTCGGAAGACTGACTTCTTCAGCAAATCCATTGTCTTTCAGGCGCTTGAACGAGAAAGAACCTAACCCGTACAGCTCTGGCGAGAGGATGCCCGACTCACAAGGGGTAAACTCATAGTTGCCCTCTTCATTGACTGTTAATTCGCCAAGGTCTTCCAGGAAATAGTGCCCCTCACTCTCCAAATACCCCTTCAGTTCGGCCACCTCGTTTTCAATGCGGCGCTGGGCTTCAGGGTAGGACAGGTCATAGGCTTCGACATACGACTGTGCCAATACAGAGTCGTTCATGCGCAGCTGGGAGTTAAATCCTAAGGTACGCAAAGGTGGAAGAAACAGTCTGTCGGATGTGTCATAACGTGCTGACTCAGCATGAGTTATGAAACCTCCGAAATCTGGAACGATAACGCAATCGTTCGACAGAAGTAATATCTCGATATGTCTTTGAAGCTCAATCACGGTTGCAAAATTACAATATTTTTTTGGAATTGACAACAAAAATCGACGAAATATCTAAAAAACTTTCATTATCTCATTTTTTATTACTACTTTTGCAGAGGAAAATAGACAAAATAACTGCTATGGAGTTCAAGAAAACCGCTATCGAAGGAGTGTATGTCATTGAGCCTCGCGTATTTAACGATGCTCGTGGTTACTTTTTTGAGGCTTGGAAAAAGGAAGAGATTGAGAAGAATATCGGAAAGATAGACTTTATTCAAGACAACGAATCAAAGTCATCCTATGGCGTGTTGCGTGGTTTGCATTACCAGAAAGGCGAATTTTCTCAAGCTAAACTGGTCCGTGTCATTAAGGGTAAGGTGTTGGATGTCGCTGTTGATATCCGCAAATCGAGTCCCACCTTTGGCAAATATGTCATGGTTGAGCTGAGCGACGAGAACAAGCGCCAGTTCTTTATTCCGCGTGGTTTTGCCCATGGTTTCCTGGTGCTCAGCGACGAGGCCATCTTTACCTATAAGGTAGATAATGTTTATGCTCCGCAGACTGAGGCAGGCATTCGTTGGAACGATCCTGATGTGGGTATTGAGTGGCCCATTGACCCCAAAGACGTGCTGACCAGCGAGAAAGACCTTGTACAGCCTTTCTTGCGCGATGCGGAAGTGTTTGAATAATCACTTATTATCAAATAGATTTATATGAATATTGCAATTGTAGGAACTGGTTATGTAGGTTTGGTGTCAGGAACATGTTTTGCTGACACTGGCGCTAATGTAACTTGTGTAGATGTTGACGCCCAGAAGATTGAGCGTCTGAAGAATGGTGAGATACCTATCTTCGAGCCAGGGCTCGATGAATTGGTGAAAAAGAATGTTGCTGCTGGTCGTTTGAATTTCACGACCGACCTGTCCAGCGTTCTTGATGATGTACAGATTGTGTTCTCTGCTGTTGGTACACCTCCTGACGAGGATGGCTCTGCCGACTTGAAATATGTGCTGCAAGTGGCTCGCACCATTGGTCAGCACATGAATAACTATCTGGTTGTAGTCACGAAGTCGACTGTTCCTGTTGGTACTGCTGCCAAGGTGCGTAAAACCATTGAGGAGGAGTTGGAGAAGCGTGGCATGAAAGGCTTTGAGTTTGACGTAGCATCGAACCCTGAGTTCCTGAAAGAGGGTAATGCCATCAAGGACTTCATGTCGCCCGACCGTGTTGTTGTAGGTGTGGAGTCTGAGCGTGCCAAGAAGGTACTCACCAAGCTCTACAAGCCCTTCCTGATTAATAACTTCCGCGTCATCTTCATGGATATTCCTTCTGCTGAGATGACGAAATATGCTGCCAACTCGATGCTGGCCACCCGTATCTCGTTCATGAACGACATTGCCAACCTTTGCGAACGCGTGGGAGCCGATGTTAATATGGTGCGCGCTGGTATTGGTGCCGACACTCGTATTGGTCGTAAGTTCCTGTATGCGGGCTGTGGCTATGGTGGAAGCTGTTTCCCCAAGGACGTGAAGGCCCTCATCAAGACGGCCGACCAGAACGGCTATTCCATGGAGGTGCTGAAAGCTGTGGAGCGTGTCAACGAGAAGCAGAAGACGATTTTGTTTGAGAAACTTATCAAAGCCTTTGGTTCCAAGGAGGCCCTGAAGGGTAAGACCATCGCTATGTGGGGTCTGTCGTTCAAACCCGAGACCGACGATATGCGTGAGTCTACCGCCCTGGTGATGATTGGCCTGTTGTTGGAGGCTGGCTGTAAGGTGCGTGCCTACGACCCTGTAGCTATGAAGGAGTGCCAGCGTCGTATTGGCGATAGCGTGGTCTATTGTAACGACATGTACGACGCTGTGCTCGATGCTGATGCCTTGCTGTTGCTGACAGAGTGGAAGGAATTCCGTCTGCCTACATGGGGCGTCATCAAGAAAGCCATGCACCAGCCACTGGTCATCGACGGTCGTAACATCTTCGATGCAGAGGATATGGACGAGAACGGCTTTGAGTATCATTGTATTGGTAAATGAAGAAAACCAACGGATTAATTATTACATGTGTGCTAACGTTCGCCATCTTTATTGGATGCGGACAGAAAACAGCCAACCAGCTTCCTGAAAGCAAGGAGGCCAAGCAGCTGTTGCAAGGTGTGTGGAGTGATGTAGATACCGAGAACCTCGTATTTCAGATGCGAGGTGACTCGGTCTACTATCCCGATTCCACGAGTATGCCTGCCTATTTCCGTGTCTATGACGACACCCTCTACATCGGTTCTTCTGCCCGTTACCACATTGAGAAACACACAGAGCATCTGTTGTGGTTTGAGAGTGGCGATGGCGAACTGATAAAGTTGGTGAAGGGCGATGGCCAGGAGGACAAGGATGCCTTTGAGGTCCATAAAGCTCAGATCCTCTCGCTGACTGATGTGTTGAAGAAAGATACGGTGGTGTACTATAACGGCAATCGTTATCATCTCTATGTGGCCATCAATCCCACGAAATATAAAGTGGTGCGCCATACCCTTAACGAAGATGGTCTGGAAGTAGAGAATGTCTATTATGACAACATCATCCACCTGAGCGTCTTCCAGGGTGACCAGCAGCTTTTCTCGCGCGACTTCCGCAAGCAGCAGTACCAGCAGCGTGTCCCTGCCCAGTTCTTCGACCAGGCCGTGCTGAACAATATGGAGTATTCCTCTGCTGACGAGAAGGGACTGCACTTCAACGTGTCGCTGTGTACCCCAGGCGATGCCAGCTGTTATCTGATAGAGCACGTTGTCTCGTTGGATGGACAGTTGTCGACAGAATTACTGGAATATTAAGAGATGAGAGTTACGCTGCTGCAAACCGACATCCAATGGGCTAAGCCTGAGGAGAATATCCGTGAGGCTGAGCGCATGATAGCCGAGAGTCCTGGCAGCGACCTCTATGTATTACCAGAGATGTGGAGCACGGGCTTTGCTACCGAGCCCCACCATATTGCCCACGAAGAAAACGATAACACCGCATTGCTTTGGATGCAGGATGCTGCCAAGCGCTACCATTGTGCCATCAGTGGTAGTGTGGCTGTCCATTTGTCTGACGGCACCTATCGCAATCGCCACTATTTCGTCGACGGAAGGGCAGGGAAGACCTACTACTATGATAAACACCACCTTTTCTCTTATGGTCATGAGAACCAGTATTTCACCCCAGGCAACGACCATTTGGTGGTGGAGTATAATGGTTGGCGACTGCTCATCCTGACCTGCTACGACCTGCGTTTTCCCTGTTGGAGCCGCTATGCCACGGGGCGCGAGTACGACGCTATCATCATTGTTGCCAACTGGCCCGACTCTCGTCAGGAGGCTTGGCAGGTGCTGACACAGGCCCGTGCCATCGAGAACCAGAGCTATCTGGTAGGTGTCAACAGGGTGGGGGACGACACTAAGTGTCACTATATCGGTGAGAGCGTGGTCGTCGATGTCACAGGCCATGTCGTTGCCCGTTGCGGCAACTCAGTAGAGGCGCTGACCTACACCCTCGACAAGGCAGAATTAGAACGTCGTCGCAGCAAATTCCGCGTTTTAGACGACAGAGACTAAAGAATTTACAATTATTCTCTTAAAACTTGTTTAAATCTTTCGTCGTTTGATAGAAAGTTCGTACCTTTGTGCGGTTTAAGAAAATAGTAAAAACGCGTCAGCGGGCTTAAAAATGCCCTTAAACGCAAAATTAATAAAATAATGGATCAGACATTTGACAACGACAGAATTGTAAAAATCAACATTGAGGAAGAGATGAAGTCCTCATACATCGACTATTCGATGTCGGTGATTGTGGCTCGTGCCCTCCCTGATGTTCGCGACGGTTTCAAGCCCGTTCATCGCCGTATCCTGTATGGTATGATGGGTATCAACAACGTGAGCACCCAGCCCTACAAGAAGTGCGCCCGCGTCGTCGGTGAGGTACTTGGTAAGTATCACCCCCACGGCGACTCTTCTGTTTATGGAGCGCTGGTGCGTATGGCCCAGGAGTGGAACATGCGCTACACGCTGGTTGACGGACAGGGTAACTTCGGTTCCGTGGATGGTGACTCGCCTGCTGCCATGCGTTACACCGAGTGCCGCCTCTCGAAGATGGGTGAGCACATCATGGACGACCTGGAGAAGGACACCGTCGATATGGTCAACAACTTCGACGACTCTTTGGTGGAGCCCTCTGTAATGCCTACCAAGATTCCTAACCTGCTGGTAAACGGTGGTAACGGTATTGCCGTAGGTATGGCTACCAACATGCCTACTCACAACCTGGGTGAGGTCATCGATGGCTGCTGTGCATACATTGACAACCCCGATATCGATACCGATGGACTGATGAAATTCATTCCTGGTCCCGACTTCCCCACAGGTGCCTATATCTATGGTCTGCAGGGCGTTCGCGACGCTTACGAGACTGGTCGTGGCCGTATCGTGATGCGTGCCAAGGCTGAGATTGAGAGCACCGAGACCCACGACAAGATTGTCGTTACCGAGATTCCTTATGGCGTCAACAAGGCAGACCTCGTGAAATACATTGCTGACCTCGCCAACGAGCACAAGATTGAGGGCGTGGCCAATGTCAACGATGAGTCTGGCCGTCAGGGAATGCGTATCGTTGTTGACTGCAAGCGCGATGCCAATGCCAACGTGCTGCTCAACAAGCTGTTCAAGATGACTGCCCTGCAGAGCTCGTTCTCTGTCAACAATATCGCACTGGTCAAGGGTCGCCCCCGTCTGCTGAACCTCAAGGAGTGCGTCAAGTACTTCGTTGAGCATCGTCACGATGTGACCATCCGTCGCACCAAGTACGACCTGAAGAAAGCCCAGGAGCGTGCCCACATCCTCGAAGGTTTGATCATTGCCGTGAACAATATCGACGAGGTGGTTCACATTATTAGAAATAGTAAGACTCCCAGCGACGCCCAGCGCAACTTGGAGCAGCGCTTCAATCTGGACGAGCTCCAGTCGAAGGCTATCGTCGATATGCGTCTCAGCCAGCTCACTGGCCTGCGTGTTGACCAGCTACACCAGGAGTACGACGACCTGATGAAGCTCATTGCCGACTTGGAGGAAATCCTGAACAACCCCGAGCGCTGCAAGCAGGTCATGAAGGACGAGCTGCAGGAGGTGAAGGAGAAGTATGGCGACGAGCGTCGTACAGAGATTATCCCCTTCGACCACGAGTTCAATGCCGAGGACTTCTATCCCGACGATCCTGTGGTCATCACCATCTCGCACATGGGTTACATCAAGCGCACCCACTTGGACGAGTTCCACGAGCAGAGCCGTGGCGGCATGGGCTCTAAGGCTGCCCGCCATCGCGACAATGACTTCGCAGAGTATATCTATCCTGCCACCATGCACAACACCTTATTATTCTTTACGCAGAAGGGTCGTTGCTACTGGCAGAAGTGTTACGAGATTCCCGAGGGCGACAAGAACTCGAAGGGCCGTGCCATCCAGAACATGCTGAACATCGAGCCCGACGATGCCATCAATGCCGTATTGCGCATCAAGAACTTCAACGATGACGAGTTCCTGAAGACCCACTACGTCATGTTTGCCACCAAGCAGGGTATCATCAAGAAGACCCGTCTGGACCAGTATCGCAACGTTCGTGCCGCTGGTGTTCGCGCCATCAATATCAACGATGGCGACGAGGTGGTAGGCGTTCGCTTGACCAATGGCCATAACGAAATCCTGCTGGCTAACCGCAACGGTCGTGCCGTTCGCTTCGATGAGAACGATGTCCGCACCATGGGCCGTGTCTCTACCGGTGTCATCGGTATGCGACTGGATGGTGGCGACGACGAGGTGGTAGGCATGGTTTGTGTCAACGACCCGCAGACCGAGACCATCATGGTGGTCAGTGAGAACGGCTACGGCAAGCGCTCTGAGGTGGAGGACTACCGCAAGACTGCCCGTGGTGCCAAGGGTGTGAAGACCCTCGCCATCACCGAGAAGACCGGTCGACTGGTAGCCATCAAGGTGGTGACCGACGAGAACGACCTGATGATTATCAACAAGTCGGGTGTGCTCATCCGTCTGAAGGTAGCCGATGTGCGCGTCATGGGTCGTGCTACCCAGGGTGTCCGTCTCATCAACCTCGCCAAGAAGAACGACGTCATCGCCAGCGTCTGCAAGGTGATGTCCAGTCAGGAAGAAGACGTTGAAGAGGCTGAGGTGCTGAACGAGGAACTCCCCGAGTCAGCTGCCCCTGAAACAATAGAGACCAATGAAGAATAAACTTTATAACCAAAATTAAAGACTTATGAAAAAAATGATGATGATGGCAATGATGCTGGTAGCCAGCGCTACCGCCTTTGCCGGTGACAGCGACGCCCTCAAGGCAGTCTTGAAGTCAAAGAACTATGCCGAAGCTGCTCAGCTTGTTAAGCAGAGTGTTGGTCAGATGGCCAACGATGCTGAGAAAGCCAAGGCTTACAATCATCTGGTAGACCTCGCCATGAACAAGGTTGTCAAGCAGACATCTATCATTGCCGAGAATCAGCTGGGTATGCAGATGGGTCGTGATGCCAAGGAGATTGTTCCTTACGACACTCTCGGACTGGCTGATGCTATTTGCGAGGCCATCTACGATGCTATCGAGTGTAACAAATACGACCAGCTGCCCAATGCCAAGGGTAAGATTGACCCAAAGTTCGCCGAGAAGAATGCTGCCCGCATCTGGGCCGTTCGTTCACACCTGGTGAATATCGGTCAGGAGCAGGCTCACCACGAGACCAAGACGCTGGCCCTGAAGTATTGGGGTGCCTTCGTTGACTCTGGTACCAATCCCCTCTTCGACACTCAGAACCACGAGCCCGAGAAGGAGTACTTCGGACAGGTTGCCCTCTTCTCTGGCCGCTATGCTTACGAGGAGAAGGACAACGAGCGTGGTGACCGTTACATCGCCATTGCCAAGAAGGATCCTTCACAGGAGAAAGACGCTCTGGCCACCCAGCTCTACTACATTCGTACTGGTCTGACCACTCACGCTGACTCTGTAGCCGCCATCAACAGAATGAAGGCCCTCTACGAGTCTGATCCTGAGAACGACGCCCTGCTCGACGCCCTGTTCAGCATGTACGATGGTGCTCGCGACAAGGCTGCCCAGGCTGCTCTGCTCGATAGTCACCTGGCTAAGTATCCCAACAGCTTTGCTGCACTGGCCAACAAGGGTCTGATGGCTATGGGCGAGAACAATGCCGAGAAGGGTGCTGAGTGGCTGCGCAAGGCTGCCGCTTCTAAGCCCGACAACGCTGTCGTTTACACCTATCTGGGCATCTGCCTCAGCTCACTGGCTGCCACCACAGAGGACGGTGCCAAGAGCAAGGACTACTACAAGCAGGCCATCGACGCCTTCGACAAGGCTAAGGAGCTGGACCCCGACAAGCAGATGGCTAACTGGGGTTACAACCGCTATCAGGCTTACTACGGCCTCTATGGCGAGGACGATCCTCGCACCAAGGCTGCCGAAGCAGACAGATAATTTTTTTATACATTCAAATTATTTTTAATTTTACAAAAAGAACGATTTGGAGCTTAGATGTGATATCTGGGCTCCAATTTTTTTTGTGCATAAAAAAGAGGCTGCTCGAGTGAACAACCTCCTTTTTTCAATCCTTCAATTCTTGAATTCTTCAATTCTTTCAGGATTAGTCAACGGTAGTGCCTCCGTTGTTGTCACCTCCGCCACCGTTGTCGTCACCTCCTCCGGTGCTGCCACCATTGCCATCACCGCCGCTGGGTGTCAGGGAACCGTTGCCACCACCGTTCTGACCACCGTTCTGGTTGCCGCCGTTCTGCGTGCCGCCGTTGGATTCGCCGTTCTCTGTAGAACCACTGTTTCCACCCTTGGCCTTGGCAATCTGCTCGCGGGTCTTGTCAGTCCAGCTCAGCTTCACATCCTTCTTCAGCTCGTCGCGGTTGAACTCACCGGTGCTCTGTGCCAGCAGCTTGATGGTCTTCACGGCAGCACCTGTCTTCGCACCCTCAGGCAGCGTGCCGATGGTTGCAGTAGCCTGCTTGTCGGTCTGAGCATCGTAGAGGGTCTCCAGAGCATTGGCCTCGACGGTGGCCTTGAAGATAGCCAGGTCGGGAATCTTCACCGTGTTGCCGTTCAGCACCTGCTCGCGGACACACTTCACAAAGTCAATCAGGATACCCGTGATCAGGCCCTCCGAGAAGGCCGTGTTGTGCTCAGCCATGTGCTTCGCCATCTCCTGGATGCCCAGCGTCTGCTTGTAACTCACTCGGGCATACAGCTTGCCCGCCTGTTCCGATTCTGAGGTCTCGGTAACCTTTGAAAGATAAAGTTCAATCATACCTTTTCTTGTGTTTTTCGTGGTATTAGAAACTCGTTGGACCAGCTACATCGGGTGGCCCTTCCCGCCTTGCAAATCACTCTTGATTTACAATGCAAAGATACTAAATAATTTTCAAATTACCAAATATTTACCCAATTATTTTTAAACTTTTTCTTGAATGGAAAAGTGCACAATAGGGTCGGTTCTCCTGTGCACTTTTAACATTTCAAGGCTAATAACCCTGCGTAATTCAGCGATAAGGGTGGGTTATCCGGCAATAAAAGTTGGTTATTGTAGGACTGGGGATTGTGACTCACAGAAATGCGGAAAGTAGGAAAGTAGGAAAGTAGGAAAGTGGACATGAAGCAGTTTCTGGGGGCGGAAAAGAGACATTATATGTAGAAGTTCTTTTAAAATTATTATTATTACAATTATTATATTTATTCTATTATTTATTTATATTCTATACTCTAAAACACCTTTATGTCCACTTTCCTACTTTCCTACTTTCCTACTTTTTTCTTACATACTAAAGGCAGGTGTCGGTTCTTTGACCTACGTCAGTGTGTGGCTTCGCAATCTCAATGATCCAGTCACTTCCAAACTTTTTCTTCTTTTTCCTTTGTTGTTTCAAGAATAATGACTATATTTGCAACAAGAAATGTAATTGAAGATGCCTAAGATACTATTATATAGAAGAAAAAAGAGTTGATTATGTATAATAAAGAAGGATATTGGGACGTGACGCCAAAGATAACGCGGTTGTCATTTCCTAAGCGAGGGAAATTCCAGGTTGACCTGCAGGACGGACGTTCTGTAGTAATGCCCGTTTCAGCATTTCCTTCGTTGAAGAAGGTTCCTGTCAAGGAAAGAGATAAGTGGTACCTAATGGGCGGTGGTGTCACTTGGGATTCTTGTCCTGAGGTCATCCATATCGAACAGATATTGGGAAACTATCAGAACTATGCCCACGAAATAGCATAACAAATAAATAATGTATAACCCTTAAAACCGAAGATGCCTATGGGCTGAGAAAAATATAAAAAACATATAGGATGAATATCCACTTTTAGATTCTTGTTCTCAAATATCGCCAATATTAAATATCAAGAGCTGAAGTTGGAGTTCACGCTGAAAGGCGTGGGTATTACTCCTTTAGGATAGTTGGCGTTTGGCGACGCTTTGAGAACGTAGACGAAGTAACTTGTCCACGTTTTCTTTTTGTGTGTATTGAAATAACCTATAATAACTTAAAACAATTTGATTATGAAGAAACAAATACTATTAATGATTCTCTCGCTTCCGTTGGTGGCAATGGCAGGGAATATGGCGTTTGTGATTGAGTTATCCAACGGAACGACAGCAAACTTTCTTTTGCAGGACAAGCCCACGCTGAGAATGGAGGATACAAAAATCAATATCTCTACCAATACGGTACAAGCAAGCTATGAAAAAGCCGAGGTAAAGAGATTCTATTTCACGAATGAAGCTTCTGGCGTGAAAAAGATGGCACCCAACAATATAGTCTATAAACAGATTGACGGTGACCGATTTGAGATTATTGGTCTGTCTAAAAATGAGCAAATAACAGTCTGCGATATAACGGGTGGACTAATTTGTGATGTAAGCCGTACAAATGATAAGGCTACAATAAACCTTAGTGGACATAAGCAGGGAGTATATTTAATTAAAGTAGGCAATTGTAAAACCATTAAAATTATAAAGAAATGAGGAATCAATTTATTTTAGCATTGACCACAATGATCCTGTCGTATACACAAGAGTATAACACAGAGAATAGAATTATGAAAAAATCGATTTTTCTACTTGTGTTAGTTTTATTTAACTCATTGTTTGTCTTAGGACAGACAAAGTACAAAATGGTTATTGAAACCAATAACGGGGCAAAGTATAATTACAATACGAACGAAATAAAAATTATAACGTTTGAAATTGATGAAGGTGGGGATGAGAATCCAGACAATGACAATGGTACAAGGGCATACTTCGCCTATCAGAACCCTGTGCATACACTCGTACTGGGTAACGATATTTACGATAACTCTTTGGATAATGCTCACAAGTGCCGCATCTGGTCTACTATGGGTGGTGCATACAGTGGATGTGACGCAGTGGTTAGCGTGATTATTGACGAGTCACTCTGTAACAATCTCTATTTCCTAGATGATCGTGGATACGAGCGTGCAAAGGTGCTTCCTATGCCTCAGGACTACTATAACTACGATGAGGTGAAGAATGCCACCATCAATTACAACGGTGATTCTCGTGGCTATCTGGAAATCCAGTTTAAGGATGCTTATTTCAATGACCCTCAGTCCATCTATACAACATATGTGATTCCTGTTAGAATGACGGGTGTGACGGGCTTGGGTGGTATTTTTACTGGTACGCCGAACGTGGAAGATCCTGTCCGTACAAATCCACAGGATTGGTCAGTACAGCCTAAGGACTATATACTCTACTGTGTCAAATATATGAATCCTTGGCAGGGTAAGTATATTCGTCGTGGTGTTGACTTGGTGACAGAAAATGGAGTTACCACGAATATAGTTCGTAAAGATTTTTCTCTTATAAACTATAATCCAGGGTATTATGAAGGTAACCCTGTCAACGCGAATGATGAGGTTTGTGCTATTACCACAAAAAACATGAAGCAGGCTATCTTCCCTGTATCGTTCAAGACTTCAAATGCTTATATCGCATGTAACCTTATTCTTACCTTTGAAGGTAATACTTGCACTATTTCTACTGATGATGAGAACGTGACTGCTACTGGATCTGGCGAATTCATCATCAAAGGTACTGAAAGGTCTGAATACAAGGACTATCAGTGGGGAAGCAATAATGGTGAACCCGTCCAGCGTGACATTCTCCGTTTGGCTTACAATGTGAACTTCACAGACAAGAACATCCAGATAGCAACTGCGGACACGATGGTTGTTCAGACTCGTGATTCGAACCAGAGACAATTCTTCCAGTACAAATATATAAAATAGTGAATTAGGAGTCTGGGGAAGTTCCCTGACTCCTTGAGCGCAAATTTAAGTGCACAGCGGGGTTCATATCACTTCCGTTGTGCACTTCAATTTCTGAGTGAATTGCGGGATATCTATTTATTCTATCATCCGATTCAGCTTGATTGGATTCATGCGCATATCCCAAATAGCATCAATATATTCCATGTTATCTTAGCCATGGATACTTTTTCTCAAGACGATTGTGGAATTCAATAGAGGATATCCATTTCGTGGGGTCGTTGCGCTGAGCATCGGCCTTGTCGAGAGCCGCGTTCAGCTCCTCAAGTGTATGGGGATAGCCAAAGTCACGATTACCGAATGAATAATCAACTGCTTTGAGCTCCGTGAGAGGTATTGCCGCAACCATCGGTTCACTAACGATACCACCCTCCATATTGATGTCCTTATCCTTCTTGTCCATCGTTTAATTACGTTTGTCGGTGCAAAGATAGTAAATTATCTATATACTTCCAAATAATTTGCGATGTTTCATTGATTGTTGTGTTTTCCATTGATTTTCCTTGTGATGAGTTTAACATAATAGTCGAGGCCGAAGATGCTGGCGACGAGGAGGAAGGCTTGGGCGACATAGACCAGCAGACCGTTGGACACATCGTCAATCATGATGACCTGATAAGCAACCAGCGCAATGCTGCTCACGATGAGCAGCACCGCACAGGCATACTGAGAGAGTTTAAATCGCGTGTTTTCCATGGCATTAGATTCGGTTTACATCAAGGTTTGTGCTCCGGCACCGCCAAGCAGACCTGCGCAAATGGCGGCAATGATTTCCAGAATGATTTTTACTGTCTTGTTCATAGTGTTGTGTGTGTTTAGCATGTTAATAATGAGGTTATTTATCAAGTACAAAGTTACGAAAAAATAGTGAGATATGCAAGTTTTTAGGCAGCTTTCTTTGTCGTTTTGAAATAAAGTATTATCTTTGCAAGCAAAGAAACATTGTAGTTATGAAGGACGAAGAAAAGAAGTCGTTTAACGAATCAGAAAGCGCAGGAATGGCTGCAGAACCCGTTGGTGCTGCCACTCGTGATGACGCGTCTATCTATGGCTATGATATTGACAGTTGGCCAGGAATGCCGCTTGTGGGCCCAAACAATATCGATGAGATGAATGCACGCATCGACCAGGCTGAGCAGGAAATGGATTGTGACAATGGCTTCTCGTGGGAGCAGGTAATGCTGGATGCCCAGTCAATTGTAAACCGATATGCAACTACAATTCACTAAACAGGCCCGCGAAGAGTATTTAAGGATTGTAGAAGTCTTTGCAGAGTTTGCAGGGACAAGATCCGCCAGCCTTTTTATTGAACGCGTTCGTGAGCGTGGAGCCACATTACTGAAACATCCTGAGATCGGTCATCCAGAAACACTGTTGTCTGACCGTAAGCGCATGTATCGTTCTATTTCAATCAATAAGAACTACTATTTCATCTATCACGTTACCAAGACTACCATTTGGATAGTCGATATTTGGGACAGACGCCAGAATCCTGCAAAATTGACAGCAAGGATTAGGTAATCTTAGTCTTCGCGCGCGCATACGTGTACGCGTATATAATTATATATATTTAATTATATACTAAATAATAATATATAATATATTAATAATATATATATCGCGTGTGCGCGTATCCGCGCGGGCGAGTATATGCGTGTGAGCGCATGCGTGCACGCACGTGTAACATCTTGAGCAATAAATAGTTAAGGATTTTGCATTAACATTATTTATACATTATTTGTCCGCATAATATTTGGATTTATTAAAATAATCTTGTACTTTTGCAGCCGAATTTAAATACGAGAAGAAATGTTAAATAATAAATCTATAATTAACACAGAATCCTTTACCCTATTTGACAGCGCACAGCTGGCAGATACCATTAACAATGACATAGAGAATATACCTATTGCTCATCTGTGTTTGGCCACTCACAATTATGACATCATGTTTATTGAAAAGGTCTTGAATGCAATAGAACTTCAGGCCGATATAGACCGTTTTGCTGCGATATTAAAAACTCGTTGGAAGATTGATGTGTCTGATAATCGTATAGAAGTTGTTAGACTGAATACAGAAACTCAATTATATGAGCCATATAATCCTCAGTTTGAAAGCAAAGTTGATGCAATTGTAGAAAAGATTCGCCAGAAGCGCGAATTAGAGCTTTCATTAAAAAGGCAGCTTGAAGAATGGAATGAAGTACGTCATGGGATGTTATCCACTACTACCCAGACTATCGTACCGTCTGAAATCAGCCAGACAAGTCAGCCTACCTTCTCTACTGACGAATCTATAATCTATCATTTTGATGATCTTCCTTCGGATGTGCAAAAACAGATGTTAATCACTGATGACAAGGTTTATTCGGACTTTGTTACAACAATGTGTGGTCCTGTAAAAAAATGGATTGATGACCATCATAAACAAGACTGGAATGTGGTACGATTCGTTTGTAGATTGAGGGGTATTGTCACTCGTAAATGTTCAATATCCATATTCGGAAAATTGTTGGAAAGGATAGGACTTGGCAATCAGGAGAACAATATGAAGCAGCGTAAAGATGCAAATAATGATGAACGTCTGAATGATTATGACAATCCGAAAAGGAAACAATACTTCTGGCAACTGAAAAAGGATGGCGATGACGTAGAAGCATTGCTTAAGCCAATCATTGACCAGTTGGCTGCTTAACCATTTCATTAACCAATTAACCATTTCGTTAACCAAACCATTAACCATTTCGTTAACCACCGATTCACCATTAACCGGTTAAAGCTCATGTTTTAACCAACTATTGCTCTATTCCGTTTATTGCCCTACCTTTGCATCGCAGTCGAGAGAAATCGAAGCTGCCATGCAAAGCTTTCAGGCGCCTTTAGAGAGCAAGCATGGAGACCGGGTCTCATCTTTTATTCCATAATATTTAAAAAAAGAAAAAAGATGAAGACAATTATTTGTCAAGTAGTGTCACAGCAGGCTGTGACCTACATCCCCTCCACTAAACAGGAGGGCGGTCAATTAGCCAAGTGTATCATCAGACTCAAAGAGTTTGGTGGTGGTAAGTTCGGAAATGAGTACGCATGTACCCTGTTCGGAAATCTCGCTCAGTGTCGGTTCTTTGAAGGTGATCTGGTGGTAGCTTCGCTGCGTTTTCAGGTTCATGAGGTGAATGGAGCTGTCTATCAGGAAGTGGTTGCTAACGACGTTGTAAAACTCAGCAAGGTATGACACAGACTTCAAGCACTAAGCCCAAGCCCCGCAAAGTGCGGGGTACGGGCACCTATATAGGCGACGAGTTTACGTTTACGCCTTACGAGCAGGGTGAGCCGACTCAGCGGAATGTGAAGACCACGAAGGGTGGCAAGGTGTATGACACCTGCAGCGAGAAGAAGCCTATGAAGGTGGCCTACCTGACGTGTGCTGCCGATGCTGCCGACCCTTGGAGCGAGTACACCAGTCAGCTGAAGAAGCTCGGTGTCAAACCGCAGAAGCCCCAACAGCAGCCCGACAACTTACGAGTAGTGAAAGAACAAGGCCTGGAGTGCTGGCTTGACGAGGAGAAGAACGAGATGACTTTCACAGGCACCATCGACCTCTCACGTCATAGCCGCGACTGGCAGGCCGAGGTGTTGCGTCAGGTTCAGCTGGTAGTCAGAAGACTGCCCGCAAGCGAACGTTTCAACAAAGTTATAAACCTAATAAAAAATAGTGGAGGAAACAAGAAATGATAGTATTCCAATCCAACATTAACCAACCAACACAAGAGTTGGCAGCAGAAGCGCTCAAAGCTATGATGGAGCATCCTGCAAACATTGAACTCATTGACAACTACCGTCAGTTGAAGCGTCAGTTGGCTGAAGCCAAGGCACATCAGACTGTAGAGGAGTTCGTAAAAGAAGTGGTGGCTACTGACGAATACAAACTTTGGCTGGCAGCAGAACTAAAGAAGGACGAGCGTCGCACCAAGAAACGCATGCCTGCGTCAGACTTAGAGCGAGTGAAGCTCTACATCACCCAGAAAAAGTCCTCACTGCCTGCCATTATTCCTACTATTACTCACTTTGCTGAGAGTAAGGACCGTTGGGGTCGCGTAGGACTATGGCGTGTGCAGCAGTATGGCTACTTGTCAGGACAGGACGTGCTCGACGGTGACCATGTTCCAAACGTTGAGGAGCGTATCCAGGAGTGGCTCCAGCGTGAGGACTTCAAGGAGCTGGGCATTATCTGTATATTCATCACTCCGAGTGGTGAAGGCGTGAAGGTGATTTTCAAAGCTCGTGAGGAGTGGGGAAATCTGCAGGACAATGCCTACCAGATGGCAGAGATTCTTGGCATTCTCGACTATGCTGACGGACAGACAAAGAACTCTGACCACGCCCACTTCATTCCAAAGATGAGTGACGTGAAGTACATCGATTGGGAGGCATTGCTCACTTACGAGAATCCTGCCTATGAGCAGAAGTATGGCAAGGCTTATCGTCGAGGTGAATCTGAGCCTACAATGCCCCGTTGGCAGGAGCTGGAACAACAGCGCAAGGAGTCGAGAAAAGGTACACCCCAAAAGTGCACAGGAGAACCGACCCTATTGTGCACTAAGGCAGAAAAGCCAGTGGAGTTTACGGAGGAAGATGAAGCCTTCATCAAGGTACTCAATGAGCACTATGGCCCAAGCTTGCCTCCTCACACGAAGCACGATCGCATGCAGACAGAGACGTCTCACTGGCTGTGCTACTACAATGATAACAATGCGCAGAAAGCCATCGCTATGGCCAAACGCCTTGACTGGGTGAAAGAATGGAATCCAGTCCCAGGCGAAGTGGAAGACCTGTGCCAGACGGCAGCCAAGAAGAAACTGCTGACACGCTATCCGAAGGCGTTGAAAGAGCTGATGGATAAAGCTGGCATCAACTTGGAGCAGAATGCTACAACCACGAAGAATGCCAATCCGCTGTCTGTTCTGCCCTTCGACCGTTGGTGCGACCAGATAGAAAGTTTCTTTGATGTCTATCCCTGTCTGCGAGAGGTCTGCGAGCCCCATCCACGTCGTCTGTGGCCTTTTCTGCTCTTTGCCTCGGCAGCGATGATGGGCACGTGCATGACGCTCTGCTACTACAAGTTTTACGCCAATAAAACGGCCAGAACGCGTCTCACCTACATTATTCTTGGCGTGGGTGATCCAACGAGTGGAAAAGGCACGCTGACACGACTGATGGAACTGCTGCTGGCACCAATATTGGAATCTGACGCGATAGCTGACGAAGCCACTAACCAGTGGAAAGAGAAGTTCGACGCTACAGCAAGTAACAAAGAGCATGAAACACGCCAGAAAATATACAACCGCTTCTTCGGCCCACGTGCTTCGAATGGTGAGTTTATACGTTCGATGATTAACAACAAGGCTATCGTTGATGGCGAGGAGATGCCCATAGGCTGCGTAACGGTAGACAGTGAGAAGGACAACTCCATCAATATGTCGCGCTCTGGAGGTTGGCAGAACAGAGATATCATGGTGCTCAAAAGTTTCCATACGGAGTTTGATTCGCAACATTACCAAAACAAGCAGTCGGTATCTGGAAGATTCCGCGTCGTGTGGCAACAGATAGAGACTTGTACCCCACCCACACTAAATAGGCTGGTGAACGAAAGAAACGTAAATTCAGGTCTTGACACGCGTACCGGGACAATCCCAATGGGTAAACCGGACTATGACATGATGCCGTTAGATTGTAATGAGGATAAGCTCATGGCTTACAACGAAACACTCCGACAGTGGGCTTACCGCTTGGATCAGCGTCAAGGCGAACTGCCACTGTGGCCACTGGTAGAACACACTCATAAATGGTGTGATGAGCGTCGTGCTATTGCCGAGTATAACGATGACCAAGCCGACTGGCTGCTCATCAAGCGTGTGCCATATTATGGACTGAATGTCAGCGCCCCCTATATTGATATGCGTCATTGGGAAGAGCGTGAACAGACAGGAACATACACTCCCGATGATGTGGACCGCTCTTTAGTGGATTTAGTGCTTGACATCCAGTACCGCACACAGCACTATTGGTACTACGAGCTGCACCGTCTGTACTACGATAACCAGTTGCGTGATGCAGCAAAGCAGTGCCGTCGCACGACGAAGTTCCAAGAGTGTTTTCGTCTATTACCAGCCGAATTCACCACAGATAAGTTTACACAGGTCTTTGGCTATGCTAATAATCGTGCAGGACAGAAGACGTTGCAGCGTCTGGAGGAGGATAAAGCTATCGAGCGTACCATGCGTGGCCACTATAAGAAACTCGTTTCCGAACTACCGACCTTATAAAAGACGGAAAGTAGGAAAGTAGGAAAGTAGGAAAGTGGACATGAAGCACTTCCAGTATATGTCAGGGACCAGTTCCCTGACATTTTTCGCTTATCTTCCAAACTTTTCGTTCATTTGTGCACTCGCTGTGCACTTAATTCAAATTGTCTTGAGCCACTCTGCACATTCATCGGCCAGCAGCAGGGCCGTCACGAGGATAGGCTCTGTGGGACTCGTGCCCTGAGAAGACAGGTAGATGACCAATAATACAGAACCGATGATCATCAGGAAGAAAATGGCGGTGAACCATTTGATCACTTTACTTTGCGAACATTCATAAATCGTTTTCATACTCTTGCGTTTTTTTAATTAATTAATGAATCTGCTGCAAAGTTATTGCCTTTTTCGCATGGTTGTTATCAGTTTTGCTGATAATCTGAAAAAATTCGCTCATAATCGCTTTTTGTATAGTACACAAACGCCCGTTTTCACAAAACATATTAAATTTGCGTGTAAAGGTACAAAAAAATGAAGAATATTTCGTACCTTTGCAAAAAGAATTTAGGA
>Ga0310695_10004984_pt1 | contig 23716 bp, 22 predicted proteins | sample RumenRJG_04DNA_FD_203882 | JGI IMG/M metagenome (GOLD analysis project Ga0310695, IMG submission 203882) | Bovine rumen microbial communities from Lethbridge, Alberta, Canada - RJG_04 (v2) (version 2) | ecosystem: Host-associated > Mammals > Digestive system > Stomach > Rumen | place: Canada...
GTTTTGGTTTCGTCCAGAATGCGAGGAGGCTTTATCGAACGCTTTAAACAGAGCTAATCAAATAATTAGTAAAATATGAAAGGAATAGTTCTTGCCGGAGGTTCCGGCACCAGACTTTACCCTATAACAAAGGGTGTGAGCAAGCAATTGCTTCCTATTTATGATAAACCGATGGTTTATTATCCTATCAGTGCTTTAATGCTCGCTGGCATCAGAGATATACTCATTATATCTACTCCATACGACTTACCTGGATTCAAACGCCTATTGGGCGATGGCTCTGACTACGGAGTGCATTTCGAGTATGCAGAGCAGCCCTCACCAGATGGCCTTGCTCAGGCTTTCATCATTGGTGAAAAGTTTATTGGTAGCGATAGTGCTTGTTTGGTACTGGGCGATAACATTTTCTATGGTGCAGGCTTCACCAAGTTGCTTCGCAAGGCAGTTGAAGATGCTGACCAAAACGGCAAAGCTACAGTCTTTGGCTATTGGGTTAGCGATCCTGAGCGCTATGGTGTTGCTGAGTTTGACCGCGAGGGCAATTGCCTCTCTATCGAAGAAAAACCAAAAGAGCCCAAGAGTAACTATGCTGTAGTGGGTTTATATTTCTATCCCAACAAAGTGGTTGATGTTGCTAAGCACATTAAACCCTCTGACCGTGGTGAGTTAGAGATTACTACCGTCAACCAGGAGTTCTTGAATGATGGTGAGCTGAAAGTACAGGTCTTTGGTCGTGGTTTCGCTTGGTTAGATACAGGCACACACGACTCCTTGGCAGAGGCAAGTACCTTTGTTGAGGTCATTGAGAAACGTCAGGGATTAAAGGTTGCTTGCTTGGAGGGTATTGCATATCGTAACGGCTGGATTAGCGAAGAACGTATGCGCGAAATTGCAAAGCCAATGCTGAAGAACCAATATGGCCAGTATTTGCTGAAGGTGATTGATGAAATGAAAGAAGAGATAAACTCAAACACGTTACCACATGTTTGATGTTTAGCGGTTAAGGGTTAGCAATTAAAGAATAAAAGGGTTAACGGTTATGGTTTAGCGGTTAGTGAAGAATACAGTTTCATTCGCTCAACGCTAACCACTGAACACTAACCAATAAAGACATGGATAAGTTTACGTTCTTTGATCTGAGAGTTTATAAGGAAGCAAAGTTGTTGGTGAGGGAGGTCTATTCCCTTATGGACAAATTCCCGAAGTATGAAACTTATGCATTAAGCGATCAATTACGTAGAGCTGTTGTTTCTGTACCATCAAACATTGCTGAGGGTTCAGGACGCTTCTCAATCAAAGAGAAAATCCACTTCATAGAAATTGCTTATGGCTCTTTAACCGAAACACTTTGTCAACTAGACATAGCCCATGACTTGAGCTATATCAATGACAAAGAGTTTGAAGATGAAAAAGACAGAATTGATGTAATAGGAAAGCAGTTGTCTGGACTTCGTGCTTCATTTCAGAAGCAGTTAGAATCCGCTAACCGCTAACCACTAAACAAACAACAAACAATAGATGGAAGTTATAAAAACAGATATAGAGAGAGTACTTATTATAGAACCAAAGGTTTTTGGCGATAAAAGAGGGTATTTTTTTGAATCATTCTCTCAACGGGAGTTTGATGAGAAGGTTACACCGATTCTTGGGCATACAATCAACTTTGTTCAGGACAATGAATCCATGTCTACATACGGCGTGATGCGTGGCCTGCATTTTCAGCGTCCTCCATTCACACAGAGTAAGTTGGTGCGTTGTGTGAAAGGTGCAGTGCTAGATGTGGCTGTAGATATCCGCAAAGGCTCACCTACATACGGACAGCATGTGGCAGTAGAGCTTACCGAAGATAACCACCGTCAGTTCTTTGTGCCCCGAGGTTTTGCTCACGGATTTGCGGTATTAAGTGAAACGGCCATCTTCCAATATAAGTGCGATGATTTCTATCATCCAGAAGCAGATGGAGGCATTAGCATTCTTGATGATAGTCTTGGTATAGATTGGAAAATACCTGCTGAAAAAGCATTGTTGAGTGATAAAGACACTCGGCATGCATTGCTAAATGATTTTGATTCTCCTTTCGACATCAATGTTGACTTGTACGCTAACTAATAACCGCTAACCATTATATGACAATACTTGTAACAGGTGCCAACGGACAATTGGGCAATGAGATGCGCATAGTGTCCAAAGGAACAAAAGATAAATACATTTTCACTGATGTTTGTGAAGAGCATTCCGAATCTATTGAGATGCTTCACAAGTTGGCAGGAGAAGGTATAGATACATCTACAACCAATCTTGACATCACTAATCTTGATGCCATCCGTAAGATGGTGAAGGAGAACGATGTAAAATGCATTGTCAACTGTGCTGCTTGGACAAATGTGGATGGGGCAGAAGATCCTGAGAAATATGCCTTAGTAGAGAAGTTGAATGCCACCGCTCCCGAGAATCTGGCAAAGTCCATGAAAGATGTTAATGGGCTTCTTGTTCATGTTTCCACGGATTACGTATTTGGTGGTGATCCGTATAATACCCCTTGTAAGGAAGATCAAAAGGGCACACCTACAGGTGTTTATGGTCTCACAAAATTACAAGGTGAGCAAAAGATACAGGCTACCGGATGTAATTATGTAATCCTCCGTACAGCATGGTTGTATTCAGAGTTTGGTAAGAACTTTGTTAAGACAATGTTGAATCTAACAGCAACCAAGTCTCAGTTGAAGGTTGTATTTGATCAAGTAGGTACGCCTACTTATGCCCTTGACCTTGCTAATGCTATCATGACGATAATCGAAGATTACAAAAAGGAGTGGAACATGAAACCTGGAACATGGAGCTATTTGAAAACTGGTGTATACCATTTTTCGAACGAGGGCGTCTGCAGTTGGTTCGACTTCACAAAAATGATTGCCGAGTATGCAGGCAATAAAGATTGTGACATCCAGCCTTGCCATAGCATCGAGTTTCCAAGTCCAGTGAGGCGACCCGCTTATTCCGTGTTGGACAAGACCAAGATTAAAGAGACGTTTGGAATCACCATCCCGTATTGGACAGAGAGCCTCAACTTCTGCCTAAGAAACATAAAGTGAGAATAAAAAATATAGTGAGTAAAATAATATACACATTTAGAATTTATGTTTGAGAAGAACATTTTAAGCCCTATTCTTAGTCATATAACTGACACACCCAATCTGAACAGTTTCTGCATAGATGGGAAGTATTACACTTATCAGGAACTGGGAGAAAAAATCCTAAGTATAAGGACTTTAATTAGCAGTCGTATCATATCCAATCGTAATGTGGGTTTAGTGACAAACAACGACTTGGAAACCTACGCATCAATTCTGGCATTGTGGCTGGATGGATATTGTTATGTGCCACTGCACATCAAGCAGCCTATTGATCGTTGTAGTAGCATTGTTGAGCAAGTTGGTATAGACACCATTCTCGACTCTTCAAAGAAATCTCGCTATGACGATAACCTAGTCATCCACACCAATCAATCTGTTACCCCAAACGCCACACTGGACATAAAACTGGATGTTTCCGAGGATGACTTGGCTTATATCCTCTTTACTTCAGGTAGCACAGGTTTACCGAAAGGAGTAATGCTGACAAGGCGCAATATTTCAGCTTTCATAGATTCCTTCTGGGCATCAGGCATTAAATTGAACTGCGGTGACCGCTGCCTCCAGTGCTTTGACCTTACGTTCGATGTGTCTGTACAATGCTATCTCGTTGGTCTCATCAGCGGAGCTTGTGTTTATACCGTCCCTTATGGCGAAGGTAAGTATTTGTATGTGGCCGGCCTGATTGACGAGTACAAGTTGACCTTTGCAGCAATGGCACCATCAATGCTGCGGTTTATGTCTCCTTTCCTCTCCCAGATTGACATGTCCTCTTTAAGGAATTGCATCCTTACAGCAGAAGCTTGCCCAAGAAAACTATTGGAATTGGCTTACGAACAATGTCCCAATGTGGAACTATATGACTTTTATGGGCCAACGGAAGCTACCATCTATTGCACTTATTACAAATTGTCGCGCGACAAGGAAAACAAAGAGTTGAATGGCATTATATCTATTGGTCGTCCCATGTCAAATGTCATTGGGCTAATACTTGATGAAAACGGCAACGAACTTCCGGCTGGTGAAAAAGGTGAGTTGTGTGTGGCAGGCCCACAGGTAACTGCTGGCTACTGGAACAATGCAGAGAAGAACCAATCATCCTTCTTTACCAAAGAACAAGACGGCAAGCCCGTGCGTTTCTATCATACTGGCGACCTATGCTACAAGGATTCTGAAGGTGACATTATGTATTCCGGACGTTTGGACAACCAGGTGAAGGTGCAAGGTTTCCGTATCGAGTTGGGCGAGATAGAATATCATGCCCGTGAAGCAACGGGGAAGAATGCCGTTTGTATAGCCAACGAAGAAGATGGACTTAACGTCCTTTATCTCGTTGTCGAGGGCGAATCTTTCGAGACAACAAAGTTGGTAGAGTATATGAAGAGTAAGATGCCTCACTATATGATTCCTGCCCACATCTGTTTCATGGAATCTTTCCCGCTGAACAGCAACGACAAGATTGACCGTCCTAAAATCAAAGCAGCTATATGTCAGAAATAATTATTAATAAGCCTTTTGCGGCAGTCCACAATAATCTTGAAGTACGCTTTGCGAGTGCTTCTGGTGGTGTTTTCTCTGCTTTGGCAAAGAAAGCCTTCCTTCAGAAATACCATGTGGCAGGAGCGGTATGGAATGATGACTGGACAGCTTCGCATATTCTCACTTCCAACAAGAAAGATCTTGAGCGTTTGCGTGGTTTGAAACCAGTTATGAGTGACGCTGAATCTGTCTTTCCTGAGGTGAAGAGCAAAATTGAAGAAGGCGAAAAGGTACTTTTCTGTGGCACACCCTGCCAGATAGGATTGTTGTTGTCTTATCTAAATGGTAGCCCAGAGAATCTGCTCACCGTTAGTGTGGCATGTCAAAGGGTAATCGATACTGATTCGTGGAAGCGTTTCTTGGAGAGTAAAGGCAGCGAGCATCAATCCCCCATCAAGGATGTACATTATCTAAACAAAGAAATAAGTGATGGCGTATCGGTAGTTAAACTAACCTATGCCAACGGTGAAGTGGAATATGCCGATATTACCCGATGGGGCCAAGACTATTCTGTCTGTGATCCGTGCAAGAATAGTGACAATAATAACAGTCAAATCAAGGCAGATATTTCACTAAAGAGACAAGCATGTGATTCTGGGAAGACCAAACTTCTTAACAACCGCCTTGGTATCTCCATTGTGTCGTGCAATACTCAAAAGGGCGTGCAGTTCTTTGATGCTGCCGTACAGAAGTATATTACCTGCCAGACTATTGACGAAACAATAGCTTCTAGAACCCTTACTAATATTATACCATTGACTCCTAGATGTGGTTGTGATTCATCCAAATGGCGGAATATAGCTGACTTCTGCTATCGCATCAGTAAATGTAGCCGTTGGCATCTTGGAACCCTTTTCCAGAATCTCTACTACAATATCTTCTCAAAACAAGTAGAGACCTCTATTGCGAGAGGTCACTTCCTAGTTTTGTTTCCTCATTGTATCTTGGAGTTAGAAAAGACATCTAAGATACTGGTGGGTGGTAAGGTTTTTATTGGTAACACAGTCCATCGGTATGAACCATCATATACCAAGATTCAACTTCGCCATGGGGCGTTGCTTGACATCCAAGGGCCATATTCTTTTGGTGCAGGTAGTGACATACAGGTTTTCGACAACGCCATCTTCACTATTGAAGGTGGGGGAGATACCAACATGAATGTTGAGATAGTTTGCGGACAAAACCTCACCTTTCAGAAGTTCGTGTTTTTGGGCCGCAATGTTGTTATCCGCGACACTAATGGCGAGCACTACATAAACCGCCAAGGTTATAAAACCGGTAAGTCAGTTGTCATCGGAACGCACGCATGGATTTGCGACCGTTCTGTTGTGATGCCTGGTGTAACCATAGGTGCAGGCGGCATTGTTGGTGCCAATACCCATGTTGTAAGTGATGTTCCTGCCAATACAATGGTAAGCGGAAATCCCGCCAAAACCGTTGATGAAGAAGTATTTTGGAAAGCATAACTTATTAAATAATCATACAATTATGGAAGAGCAATTATTAAACATTTTCCGTGAGGTTTTCAATGAAGCAGATCCCGCTGAAATTACCTTAGACACCGAGTTTCGTGAGTTAGAACAGTATTCATCACTCGTACAGATGACCCTTATCGAAAGAATCGAGAGTGAACTGAAAGTAAAACTGAAACTACTGCCAATGGTAAAAGCTGAGACTATTGCAGATGTTATGGATGCCATAGAGCAATAATTCAAAGATTATAGACATGACAAACAAGGTTAGACAATCAAACATAGAACTTTGCCGTATAGTTGCCATGTTTTTGGTATTGGTAACTCATGCTAATTTTGTATCTTTAGGAGAACCTTCGGTTGCAGACATGAATGCCTCATTTGCGGGAGGCTATCTGAGGCATTTGGTGGCGGCCCTGTCGGTTGTTTGTGTCAATGTGTTTGTCATGCTTTCTGGATGGTTTGGCATTAAGTTTTCTTTGAAGAAACTTTGTTCTTTCCTATTCCAGATTCTGTTTTTCAATATTCTAGTTTGGCTGGCGTGGGTGGTTCTCCTACATCACGACCTTTCAGTAAAGGATACGTTGATGTATTTCGTCATGGGAACTAAAAGCAATTGGTTTATAAAAGCATATATAGCCTTGATGATTATAGCACCAGTGCTTAATATGTTTGCACAGAATGCCACCAAGCGGCAGTATCAAACCATTCTTATTGCCTTTTTCTTGTTCTTATCTTTATATGGCTGGATTTTGCAGGAAGGGGTGCAGTGGCTCCGTTCTGGATCAGATCTCCCTACAATGGCTTTTTGTTATCTGTTGGCGGGCTATTTCAGAACATACCCCCCCTCTTTCATACAAGACGAATCCACGATTTGATTATTTACATAGGTACTTGCCTGGTCATTGCTTTTTTAAGCGCTTTAGCTCGAAAGTATGTTAACATTAGCCTGCATATATACCTCTATACATGCCCGTTTGTCATACTTGCTAGTTTATACTTTATGCTCTTTTTTTCAAAACTGACCATTACGAGCAAAGTTATTAATCGAATTGCGGCATCTGTTTTTGCGGTATATCTCCTTCATGGGAATCCTCTTATCTTTGAGAAGCTCTATTCAAATGTGATTCATGGATGGTTTGTTACAGAACCCACTTGGGCCTTCTTAATGAAAGTAACAGGTTATCTCTTGTTTATATATTTCGTGGCGGTACTAATAGACCAAGTTCGCATTTTGCTATGGAAGGCAATTGATAATACATTGCCGAACCATATAGAAAGAAAGGAAGCTGTATAATATGTCTGTTCATCAAGTAGTTATTTTCGATAAGAACAAAAGCGTTAGTTTAAGGGGTGTTGCCGCCCTATGCGTAATGTTAGGGCATATAACTTCTCTTTATCCGTGGTATATCCAGCGGCTATTTCCAGGTGAATTATGTGTAGGGCTGTTTTTCTTTTTCAGTGGTTATGGACTTTACAAGTCGTATTCTGAGCGAGGGCAATCTTATTTGACAGGTTTTTGGTGGAAGAAATTTAGGACTATTTATTTACCGTTCTTATATGCAGAGACCTTCATGACGTTGAGTGTATTGATTGTCAATTCAAATATTTCATTTACAGAATTAGTTCTAGGCGCAACAGGAATTCATCTATATAATAGTGCGCTCTGGTACATAATAGAATTATTGATTATCAATTTTTTGTTTTGGTGTTTTGCCAAATTTTTTAAGCTCAGTCAAAGGGCGGAGTTAGTTAGGGTGTGGATTTTGGCATATATCTGTTTCCTTACTCTTGGGGTATTAACAGGTATTGGTACATGGTGGTACATTTCATCATCTGGATTCCTTTTGGGTGCGTTGGCGTGTAATAAAGAACACATCATTAAAAAAATTATCTCAAACAATTGGAGTTTCCATGTATGTTTTCTTTTCATAATAATATATTTATTAAGTCTTTATCTTTCCAAATGTGGGGAATCCGTCTTTAACCTACCAACTAATTATATATTGACGGCAATAACCATGATACTTGTACCCTTGTTCATATATACTTGCGCAGTTCTGTTTCAGCATGTAAAGAAAGTGGGGGGGGTATTTCATTATTTAGGGATAATGTCATTGGAAATATACCTATGGCATATTCCCGTATTCTATCTTGTAAAGATAATAACTAGTGACAGGTTAATGATAATATTGCTAACGGTTTTTATAACAATAATAATCTCTGCATTATTCCGTTATAAGGATTTAAAACATCAATTAATTAAGAAAAATGTCTGATACTTTTAAGGTTGATAATAAACGTATTGCAAAGAATACCGCTCTGCTATACGTTAGGACACTGATGGTGATGGCCATCACACTATATACAAGTCGTGTCGTCCTCAAAGAGTTAGGTGTAGATAATTACGGAATCTATCAAGTGGTTGGTGGATTTGTGGCGATGTTTGCCATAATATCCTCCTCCCTCACTACTTCCATAAGCCGCTATATTACATTTGGCCTGGGGCGAGGTGATAGTGTTGAGAAGCTCAGACGTGTCTTTTCAACGAGCGTTGGTATTCAGATAGCATTATCATTGTTAATTATTCTAATAGGTGAAACGGTGGGTGTTTGGTTCCTAAACACAAAAATGTCAATTCCGCCCGATCGCTTGTATGCAGCAAATTGGGTTTTACAATGCTCCTTGTTGACATTCTGCGTAAACCTTATAAATGTTCCTTATAATGCTAGTATAATAGCTCATGAGAGAATGACAGCTTATGCCTATGTCTGTGTGTTAGATGCCATACTGAAACTTTCTATCTGTTTTTTGATTATCATTTCTCCCGTAGATAGACTCATATCGTATGCTATATTAATGCTATGTGAGACGATTCTGATCCGATTGATATATGGTTTTTATTGTGGTAGGAACTTCCCGGAATGCCGATTAGTATTAAAAGTTGATAAAGGATTAGTCAAAGAGATGTCTGGATTTGCAGGATGGAGTTTCTTAACCAACTCTGTTAGTATACTTAATAATTATGGTATAAACTTACTTGTGAATATTTTCTTTGGGGTATCTGTCAACGCAGCTAGAGGTATTGCGAATCAGGCGAGTGGAGCCGTGTCTCAGTATGTTGGAAATTTTACCAGTGCTATAGATCCTCAAATTACTAAAAGCTATGCGGCAGGTCAAAAAGACGAAATGTTCACGCTTATTTGCCGAGGGGCAAAATTCTCTTATTTTATGCTTCTATTCTTCGCTATCCCTGTTATATTAGAGGCGCGTTTCATTCTTGATTTCTGGTTAGAAGAAGTACCTGATCATGCTGTGATATTTGTTCAGTTAATCATGCTGACCTCTCTTTCTGGTATTTGGGGAAATACTGGTTATACGGCTTGTATGGCAACAGGAAATATTAAGCAATATGCTATTTGGATATCCCTTGTAGGTGGTCTTGCTTTCCCGTTGACGTGGGTGGCCTACTCAATGGGCTTTCCTGCAGAGTCTGCATATATTGTGTATTTGGTTGTGTATTTTGGAGTAGATGTTACAAGACTTTTAATTATGAAAGGTTTACTCGGTTTTCCAATCATGATGTTTGTGCGCAAAACATTTGTTCCAATAATTCTCACAACACTTTTAGCAGGGATATTGCCTGTAACCCTATACTTCACTATGGACGATGGCGCATTAAGATTCTTTGTATTAGGGGCGATTAGCGTCTTGTCTGTTGCGGCTTCCGTTTATGCTATGGGGCTTACTGCTCACGAACGCGAGATGATTGTAGCGAAAATAAAAGGATTTAAAATAAAGTTTAAATGAAAATACTATTATTGGGGGGAACCGGTGCAATGGGCACTCATTTGGCTCACCTTTTGGCAGATAGAGGTGATAATCTCTATATCACAACTCGTGGGGTAAGGGTGAATGAAGGAAATATCTATTTCCTTCAGGGAAACGCTCATGATAATGAATTCCTTTCTTCTCTGTTGAAGGATGATTATTGGGATGCCATTGTAGATTTTATGGTATATGATACTAATGAATTTCAAAGGCGTAAAAATCTTTTATTATCAGCAACAGGTCAGTATGTTTTTATTAGTTCTGCTCGTGTTTATGCGGAATGTAATGGACTGATAACAGAAGATAGCCCACGTCTGTTAGATGTTTGTTCAGATAAAAGTTATCTCGAAACAGACGAGTATGCACTTACGAAGGCAAGACAAGAGAATATACTATTCAATAGTGGAAAGAATAATTGGACCATTATTCGCCCCTATATCACATTCAGTGAAAATAGACTACAATTGTCCTCAGCAGAAAAGGAACAATGGCTATATTGGGCGTTGTTATTTGGGAAAACTATTTATTTCTCACATGATTTAGCGGATAGGTACACAACCCTTACCTATGGATTAGATGTCGCTCGCGGTATTGCATCTATAATAGGAAGTGAGAGGGCTTACGGCCAAGCATTTCATATTACATCTGACGATAGTTACCGATGGAGTGAGATTCTTGACACATATATTGATGTCATTAATAAAAAAACAGGAAAAGAATTAGAAGTCAAGTTCCTTGAAAACTGGCAGCCATTGATAGGTGGTGGTGAGCTACAGGTTAAATGGGATAGACTTTATGATAGACGATTTGATAATTCAAAAATAAAACAATTTATTGATACGACATCATTCCAGCCTACACTGGCCGCGCTCTCTAATTGTATGACATGTTTCCTGAATAATCCGCGTTTTTCCGCGGTTAACTGGTGGTATCAAGCACAGCGTGACAAAGTTGACGGAGAGTGGACGAGTATAAAGAAAATAAAAGGATTAAAGCAAAAAACCAAATACTTGTTAGTAAGATTAGACTTGTATCACTATATAAAGAAATAAATGGAAAAGAAGTATTACACCAATGAACGGAATGTTCAAATAGTTATATCACTACTGAAGGCTCATGGCATTAAAAGAGTTATTGCATCGCCAGGAACAACCAATATGACTTTCGTTGGTAGCATCCAGCAAGACCCTTGGTTTGAGATTTATTCGTCGGTTGATGAGAGAAGTGCTGCATATATTGCGTGTGGTATGGCTGCTGAGACTGGGGAACCAGTCGTGTTAAGTTGCACTGGAGCCACAGCGTCGAGGAACTACATGCCTGGGCTTACAGAGGCATTCTATCGCAAACTGCCCGTTCTGGCCATAACCTCCCACAGTGGTACTGACACAATTGGGAACTTGGATGATCAGGTAATTGACAGAAGGTCTATTCCTAATGACATAGCAGTAGAAAGCGTTACAATTCCGTACGTGCGAAGCAGCCGAGACGAACGTTTTTGTACTATTGAGGCAAATAAAGCTATATTAGCACTCTCACTTAATGGAGGTGGGCCTGCTCATATTAATCTTTTTACTGAATATAGCAAAGATTTTAGCGTTAAGACCCTCCCCGGTGTGCGAGTGATCAAGAGATATCAGCCTTATGAAGCCTTACCCGAATTGCCAAAAGTATCAAAGCTTGGGGTATTTATAGGTTCCCACAAGAACTTCACAGATACTGAAGTGCAGGCTTTGGATCAATTCTGTGAATCAAATAATGCTGTTGTTTTTTGCGACCATACCAGTGGTTATAGGGGAAAGTATGGTGTGCTTTCACATCTAATTTGTTCGCAACGAAATTATGCCAGTGAACTTATGACGGTGGATTTACTCATTCATGTCGGTGAAGTTTCTGCATCATACAAGGTGAAAGCAGGAAGAGTATGGCGCGTAAGTCCTGATGGTGCACTTCGCGATGCTTTTGGTTCCTTGGAGGCTGTGTTCATGATGCCAGAATGTGAGTTCTTTAAGCACTACACTAAAAACACCGAAAAGAATACAGCGTATTACGAAGCGTGTGTAAAAGAATATAAACATTTAATCAGCATCATTGACGATTTTCCGTTTGGCAACATTTGGATAGCCAAGAACACCATTGAGAAGATACCAGTTGGTGCAGAATTGCATATGGGGATATTCAATAGTTACCGTTCATGGAATTTCTTTGAATTGCCTGAACAGGTGTATGGCAAGTGTAATGTTGGAGGTTTTGGCATAGATGGGGGCATGTCCTCATTGGTGGGCGCATCGTTAGCCAACCCTGAAAAATTATTCTTTGGCGTGTTTGGCGACCTGGCTTTTTTCTACGATATGAATGTCCTCGGTAACCGTCATGTCGGAAATAATGTTAGAATCATCTTAATTAATAATGCTAGAGGAGGCGAGTTTAGACTTCCAGGGCATCCTTGTTCTTATTTTGGTAATGACGCTGATCCCTATCTGGCGGCAGCCGGACATTATGGAAATCAATCACGATCACTAGTAAAAGGATATGCTGAAGCGTTAGGGTATGAGTATCTTTCCGCTCATGATAAAGAATCTTATTTAAGTGTTGTTGACAGATTTGTAACGCCACAGGTAACAGAAGCACCGATGGTATTAGAAGTGTTTATAGACATTGACGATGAATGTCATGCGCTAGAGATAATGCAAAGCTTACAATTTGATGCAAAAAAATATGTGAAGAATAAGATTGTTAGCACCATCAATAAAGTAGGTGGAAGAGGTGCAGTTGAGACAATAAAAAAACTAACAGGGAAATAAACAATGGGGAAAAATATTGCCATAGTCACATTTTGGGATTCTCAGGATAATTATGGTCAGGTGATGCAGGCATACTCTCTATGCCGTTACATTAGCAGTTTAGGGCACAACCCGTACATCATCAAATACCGCTATAGAGAGCCCCGCAACCTGAAGTATTATTTAAAGCGCCATTACATTTTCATGATGGAGGTAAAGAGCTTCCTGCAGAATCCTTCTGGATACATGAGGAGTAAAAGAATAAAAAGGCAGCATGATGGGTATTGTAGGGGTTTTGATGCCTTTCGAGCCAATCATATCCCAATGACTGATATGGTATATGATCAGGTTGAACTGAAATCTAACCCACCACAGGCTGACCTTTATATTTCTGGTAGTGACCAGATTTGGAGTTTGCTTGACCCTATATATTTCTTACAGTTCGCATCCGACGAAAAAACGTGTCTGGCGATAGGCCCATCATGTGGCGGCAGGATGTTCTCAGAGGCAGAACGGGAGATATTGAGAAGATTCCTTCAGCGCTATCAATTTATCGGATTGCGTGAGAACCGTGACAGGGAATTGATTTCTGGTTTAGGATATCAGGAAGCAAAGACCGTGGTAGACCCCACCTTATTACTTACGGCAGATGATTATAATCGGATAGCAGGTAGCACTCAGACAAAAGGCAATTACATTCTCGTTTATCTGATAAGCAATAAGTTTGATCTTGAAATGAATCAAATCTATGACTTTGCACAAGGGCATCACCTCGAAGTGAAATACGTCGCAAGCCAAGGACGATACGACTACTATGAAAAGGTCTATCCGACACCAGAGGAGTGGCTTGGTCTTGTGCGAGATGCAACTCATGTGGTCACCAATTCATTCCACGGCACTGTATTTTCTTTGTTGTATAACCGCTCTTTCACGGTAATACCACAAAAGGGGAGTTCTAAGCGTATGAATACAAGAATAGTGGACTTGTTGCGACCATTGGGTTTAGAGAATAGAATTTTCAATGGTGACATGCAGGTGTTTGATACCATTATCGACTATGACAAGGTAAACAGCATCCTGAACGAATTTGTAAATAAATCGATTAAAGAAATAAATAAATATTTGGAATAATTATGAAGATACTTGCATTTTATTTGCCACAGTTTCATGCTATCAAAGAGAACGACGAATGGTGGGGTAAGGGATTCACTGAGTGGACAAACGTCAAGTCTTCCGAGCCCACTTTCAAGGGCCATGCACAACCACGAATTCCGCTAGATGGCAATTATTATAATTTATTGGATGTCAATACACTGAAATGGCAGGCTGGCATTGCCAAGAAACATGGCATTTATGGTTTTGTCTATTATCACTATTGGTTTTCCGAAGGAATGCTTTTGGAGAAACCCGCCGAGTTGATGCTTCGCACACCAGAAGTTGATATGCCTTTCTGCTTTTGTTGGGCCAACCATACCTGGCGCAGAGCGTGGGCCAATAAGTCGGATGCTGTATTGCGAGAACAAACCTACGGAAATGAAGAGGAATGGACGCGTCACTTCTACTATTTGCTGCCATTCTTCCGAGATAAGCGCTATATTCAAGTTGACGGTAAACCACTCATGGTTTTTTATAATCCCTATGGTGTGAAGGAATTCCCGCCAATGATCGATTTGTGGAAGAAATTGGCACTAAAAGAAGGGTTGCCTGGGCTTACAATATGTCATCAAGAAAATAGGTTTAATCATGAAGCCCCTGAGAATAAGCCATATTATGACTATGGAATCGAATTTCAGATGAATGCGGCTGTACACGAATTTGTGGCACATAGCAAAAAATTTGCGGCTGAACGGTTTTTGAACAGAATTGCCGACAAATTGCCGTTCCTTCGCTGTGAGGCAACTACGATGCATTACACCTATGACGAGATATGGCAATTGGTTCTGAAGAAGCAGCCTTCTGGTCCTACATGGTTCCCTGGTGCGTTTGTGGATTGGGATAATACCCCTCGTCGAAAGAATCGAGGACAATTATGTACAGGTGTGACTCCAGAGAAATTTCATAAGTACCTGAGCGAGCAAATACGACGAACCCGAGAAGTCTATCATAAAGACTATCTTTTCATGTTCGCTTGGAATGAGTGGGGTGAGTCTGGCTATCTGGAGCCCGATGAGTTATATGGCTACAAGATGCTTGAGGCTGTTCGTGATGCACTGAATGAGAATAACGAGTTCCCTGTTTATCCCTCTTTTAAGTAGATCTGATGAGAATCAATTTTATTGCGCCAAGCACAAGTACAGTGATGGGTGGCGGGATTCGAGTTATTTTCCGCCATGCCAACTATCTTGCAGAACATGGACATGACGTGATGGTGTATGTCCCGATGATTTATTTTATTGGGAAAAAGTTTATACTGAAGACCACTATCGCTAACTCCATTACGCGAAGGGCCCGCTTGGATTGGATGGAGCATAGTTTCAAGACCAAAGCCGCATTACGGATATCAGATGCTTTTATTCGCGATGCTGATGTCACCATAGCTACAGCCTGGCATACTGCACCGGCTGTTAACAAACTATCACCATGCAAGGGGAAAAAGGTCTATTTTATTCAGGCTTACGAGATTTGGAATCAGGATGAAAAAGAGGTGGATGCAACCTACATGATGAATATGCATAGGATTGTTATTACCAACAAGCTTCATGAATTGTTGAAGGCTAAATTTGGAGTTGAATCTTCTATTGTCTATGACGGTCATGACAGCAAGGAATACCTGCATGGTGAAAAACGAATCAATACACCACGAAACTTAATGATGCTGTGGGCAAGTGCATATTTCAAGGGATGCAAAGAGGCACTTGAAGTGTTGTATAGACTGCACGCCAAATATGCTTTTAATATCACACTATTTAGTGTAGAACCCCAACCTGCCGGTCTCCCTGATTATGTAACCTTCTATCATCGTCCGGAGCGCAGTCAGTTGATTTCGCTATACCAACAAGCGGACATTTATGTTTTTCCTAGCTTAAATGAAAGTTGGGGGTTGCCAGCTATGGAGGCAATGGCCAACAAATGTGCGGTTGTGGGGATGAGGACAGGAATGTTAGAAGATGTCTGTCAAGACGGTAAGCAGGCATTAGTTGCAGAAATCGGTAATTATCAGGAACTTGAAGAGAAGTTGCTGGCCGTTCTTGATAGTGTGAACCTGATGAAGCACTTGCAGGAGTGTGGCTATCAGTTCAGTCTTGACTTTTCTTGGGACAAACAGTGTGAGTTATTTGAAAACGAGCTATTTACAGCAGTCAATAATTGAAGTATTGTATGTATTGGTTAATAATTGTAGCTTGCTTTCTTTTTTTTGGGGGGTTCCAAAAGAAAGCTAATACTTACTATTACTGGGGGCTCCTATTGCTCTTTATAGTTACTGCATTTCGTCATCCTGCATTGGGGGGTACGGATAATATGGTATATTACCAATTATTCCAGGACATTCCTACGTTAAGAGATGTATTTAATTATGAGTCAGAATATAGAATTGGCTATTTGTTATTCGTAAGTACCTTAAAAACATTGTCGGATAGCTATATCTTCTTCCAGTGCTTTTATACAGTAGTATGTTTCATCATGTTGAATAAGATTATTCAAATGCTGGAATTAAACGGAAAGGAGAAGTGCTTATATTTGTTTGCAATCTGGTGTAGTTTTTCCTTTATTTGGGATTTCTGGGTTCTTTATAGGCAGAATTTGGCAAATCTGATTTTTGCTCTATTGCTACTCTACTATATTCGTAAACGTGATAAATTAAACGGAATTAAAAGGGCGACTATTCTTACTTTGGCGATAGTTATCCCAAACTTGTTTCACTCTTCGGCTATTTTCAATGTAATAATACTATTCTTTTATTTCTTATTACCCAAAGGAGATAAACCAAATAAACGGTTAATTTGGACTATATTGGGGTCTATAGTAATGTTCTTTGTCGGTATTATTTTTTGGAGCTATCTCGAATCAATGGTTGTGTCTGTAGATGATCGTTATATGGGCTATTTTGAGACGGGCGGTATTTCGTTAAATATAATTAATTATCTATTAAAAATTGCTTTCTTTTGGCTATACTGTATTAATTACAATCATTTAAACTACAAATACAAAAGAGAAATGCTAGACATACATACTTTGTATTTATTAATAGGCTCTATTAATGTCGGTATAGTGGGGCGCGTTGCTTCCTATTATTCTTTTGGCGGGTATGTTGCTAGGAGTTTCGTGGGTAGTTATAAGAAACCAATGAATATTCTTGTTCCTATTTTCTTTATAGCAATGATGATAATATTCATCAGATCCTTATTTGTTATGAGTGCAGGTCTGAATACACATTTTATGTTCTTTTGGCAGGATGTGAACAATTTGCCCTCAGATTATGTTAATTTCTGGCGTGGAGCACAACTATAGCATGAGAATAACTGTTTTTACACCAACCTATAATAGAGCACACATCCTTAGTAATCTTTACGTGAGTTTAAAACAGCAAACGTTTAAAGATTTTGAATGGGTTGTAGTTGACGATGGTTCCTCTGATAATACGGAGTCGATAATCCAACAATTTGTTCAAGAGAAAATCTTGGATATTAGTTATTATAAGCAGGTAAACGGGGGTAAACACCGTGCTGTGAACCATGGCCTGCAGGTGGCACGGGGCGATTTGTTCTTCATCGTTGATAGTGACGACCAACTTCCACCCGACTCACTCCAACAGGTGGATTACTATTATTCCACAATTGAGGGAGACCCCTCGTTCGCAGGTGTATGCGGGATGAAAGCTCATTTCGATGGACGGATAGTAGGAGCTGAATACCCATTCGAGATACTTGATAGTAATAGTCTTGACTTCGTGCATAAGTATAAGCATTACGGTGATAAGGCAGAGGTTATTCGCACAGAGGTATTTCGTCAGTTCCCCTTTCCGGATTATCCCGGAGAAAAGTATTGTGCCGAGAGTTTGGTATGGAATAGAATTGCACGTCAATACAAAATGAGGTACTTTAAAAGAACAATCTACTTGTGTGAGTACCTTCCTGATGGTCTTAGCCAAGCTTTTGTCAAAAACAAGAGGAAGTCACCTACCTATGCCACACAGATATGCAGCGAATTACTAACGTCGGATGTGCCATTTAAAGTTAAAATAAAGAATGCGATATCATTTTGGAGATATGCTCCCTGCTTGAAGACTAATAACAGACCTCATATTCCATTTTGGGCGTTGATATTGGCACCTGTGGGGTATGCAGTATATTTGCATGATAGCGCTAGTGTCAAATAAAAACACGAGAAATGAAGGTTTTACATGTTATTTCGACTTTAGAGACAGGCGGAGCCCAGCGACTATTGGTGGATATGCTGCCAATCATGGGAAAACGAGAAGAAATGACCGTTCTGGTGAATTTATCGGAAGAAACCCCGTTCTTGATGGCTTTGCAAGAAGCGGGTGTAAAAGTGAAGTCCCTAAACTACAGACGACTTTATAGCCCTTTAAACATTTGTAAAATAAGAAGGCACTTGAAGAAGTATGACATGATACATGTTCATTTGTTTCCATCATTATACTGGGTGGCATTCGCCAACTTATTCCTCGGGAAAAAATTGATTTATACAGAACATAGTACATACAATTCAAGGCGAAGCAAACAATGGTTGCGCCCTTTAGAAAAATATGTGTATAGTCGATATACCAAAATCTTGTCAATCAGCGACCTCACTCAGAGCAATCTTAAACAATGGTTGAAAGTTGTTGATAATGATAGGCGATTTGAAATAGTGAATAATGGAGTTGACCTGTCTCATTTTCATAGTAAAAACAAAACTAGGAATGGTTCGAAAGTCTTGATTATGGTATCCCGTTTTGCAGAGTCCAAAGACCAGGCTACAGTAATCCGTTCGATGGCTTTGCTTGACAAACACATCCGTTTGGTTCTTGTGGGAGATGGACCTACTATAGAACAATGCAAGACTTTAGCAAAAGAGTTAAATGTGGCAGATAGAGTAGATTTTGTCGGTATGCAGTCAAATGTTTCGAGGTGGTTAGAAAAAGCTGACATTGGCATACAGTCATCGAAGTGGGAGGGCTTTGGTTTGACTGCAGTCGAGATGATGGCAGCGGGCCTCCCTGTTATAGCGACATCAGTCGATGGACTAAAACAAGTTGTGGAAGGAGCTGGCGAACTGTTTAACGTTGGCGATGAAAAGGAACTTGTCAATAAAGTGAATCGCCTTGTATCTGATGTCAACTATTATGAGACTGTGAGCGGGCGTTGCATGGAACGCGCAACGATATATGATATAAAGACAACTGCTCAAAAATATTTGAATATTTATAAAGAAATCTTTGAAGATGACAGATAATCAAAAACGAAAGATTAGAGATATTATGAGGCTGACAGGAGCTATGGTTTTCTTTTGGTTCTATTTGCCACACCTGCTGCTATATGTCTTGAGACCCGCATGTCGAGATATGATAAATAGTGATTTACGGAGAATGAAAGGGCAGATAAGCTTCAAGATGCCAATGACCGTGCTCCTCCTCTACAGTTTACATAATAACAGATACTACAGAAATCTGTATTATTACCGCATCGGTCCCGCTTGGACGTTAATGATTGGCTGGTGGAGGCCAGGGTGCTCCAGCTTCATTATTCCAGATTCTACAAAAATCGGAAAAGGAGTGTTGATTGCCCACCCCTATTCGACAGTGCTCAATGCAAAATCAATCGGGGATAATTTTTCATGTATTCATTGCACTACGTTGGGCAAGAAAGATGATGCCAGACCTGTCATCGGAGATAACGTGACTATTGGTTGCCATGCGTGCATCATCGGTGGTATAACAATAGGAAATAATGTAACAATAGGAGCTGGTAGTGTCGTGGTTAAGGACGTGCCCGACAATGTCATCGTAGTAGGAAACCCAGCAAAAATAATCAGATACAAATGAAAGTTCTTATTTTAACTAATGACTTTGGTGGTCTATATTGTTTTCGCAAAGAAGTTGTTACTGCACTTTTGGACAAAGGCTATCAGGTCATCATTTCTGCTCCAGCGCAGGATAATAGCAAGCTATTCCAAGATCTTGGGTGTAGTATTATTGAGACAAACTTCTATAGGAAAGGCAAGAATCCTTTCAAGGATTTCAGTTTGATGCTGAAATATAAGAAACTAATCAAAAACGAGAAGCCTAATGTCGTTTTGAGTTATACGATAAAACCGAACTTGTATGGTGGAATGGCTTGCCAACTTTGTGGTGTACCTCAGTTTGCCAATATTACAGGTCTTGGATCGGCAGTTGAAAATGGCGGATGGCTACAGAAACTCACCCTTTTCTTATACAAAATCGGTTTGAGAAAAACAAAAATAGTTTTCTTTCAAAATAATGCAAACAGAGTTTTTTGTAAGTCGCATGGCGTTGTCCCGGGCAAGAGTATTCTGATACCTGGTTCTGGGGTTAATCTGCACCACCACCAAATGCAACCATATCCAACACAGGACGAGCCTTTACGTTTTATTTTTATCAGTCGTCTTCTTAGAGAAAAGGGTATTGAACAGTATTTAGGTGCTGCGGAGGCAATAAAGAAAAAGCATTTTGATGTGGAGTTTCACATTCTTGGCGGGTGTGAGGAAATGTATGGTGAAAGGCTGCAAGCGTTACAAGAGAGCGGTGTCGTAATATACCACGGTGTCCAACCAGATGTACGCCCATTTATTGGCCGTTGTCATTGTACGGTTCATCCCTCATTCTATCCAGAAGGTATGTCAAATGTGTTGTTGGAGAGTTGTGCGGCTGGCCGTCCGATTATCACGACAGATAGACCAGGCTGTGGAGAGATTGTGGATGATGGACACAATGGTTTCTTAGTGAAACAGCAGGACACCGAAGATCTGATAAGGGTGTTGGAAAAGTTCATAGCACTACCTTATCAAGTCAAAAAGGAACTTGGCGAAGCTGGCAGACGAAAAGTAGAAAGGGAGTTTGACCGGCAAATTGTCGTTAAAACATATCTAGATGAGATTTGCTCTTTGGATTGTCTTGATTAATCAAAGAATGTTATTTCTCACCGATGTAGTTCTAAGATAGTTGAATTATTAGAAAGAAATATAAATCGATTATGCAAAAAAGAATAGTAGTTTTCGGAGCCACCGGAAATATCGGTGCTTATTCAGCCGTTCATCTTAAAGAACAGGGCTATGATGTTATTGCTGTAGGTCGCAGAGCATCTGATAACGGATTTTATGCAACTAAGGGCATTCCTTATTATTCTGTTGATATAAAGGAAAGAGCTTCGTTTGATGTTTTGCCTAAGGATGATGTTTATGCCGTCGTCCATTTCGCCAGCACTTTGCCATCAAGATATGCCTTCGACCCTCAGGATATGTTCGAGAGTATTACGATTGGTACCTTGCATGTGCTGGAATGGATGCAGAAGGTGAATTGCAAGAAGATTGTGTTCCCTCAAACTCCTTCTGACATGGCCAAGTATCATAACAATGGCAGCGTCATCCCCAGTGATGCCCCTCGTCATTTTCCGCTGACGGGCGATCATGCGGTATATACCATAGCCAAGAATGCAGCGGTTGACTTGATGGAGCATTATCGTGCAGAGTTTGGAATCAAGTTCTTCGCTCTGCGCTTTTTCACAATCTATCAGTATCACCCCAATGCCTATCACTATGCTGACTTTAAGCGTAGGATGATGCCGTACCGTATGCTGATGGACAGAGCCTCAAAGAGTTTGCCTATTGAAATTTGGGGAAATTGCAAAAAGGCGAAAGAAATGGTTTATGTAAAAGACTTTGTACGATTGGTTCAATGCTGTATAGAGAGCGATGCGGAAGGCGGATGTTACAATGTGGGTAATGGCTGGCAGGTATCCTTGGAGGAACAAATCTTGGGTATCATAGAGGTTTTCTCACCCAAGGATCATCCGTCACCGGTCATCTATTGCCCAGAAAAGCCAGATCCATTGGAGAATGCTTTTGATGTGTCTAAGACATTCAGCGAACTGAACTATAAACCTAAGTATTCTTATTTAGATCAGCTACGTGACTTCAAGAAAGAAATGGAAGAAGAACCCTTTGCCCTTCTTTGGGGTAGGAAAGAAGATTATACTGAATAACTATGTATAAGCATTTTTTGAAGAGATTCATCGACTTCGTTTTGTCGTTGACAGCTATCCTCGTTATCTCTCCTATACTGATAGTTCTTATCATATTGTTGTATTTTACAAACGAGGGTGCAGGTGTTTTCTTTCTACAAGAACGACCGGGCTTGAAGGGAAAGATCTTTAAGGTTATCAAGTTTAAGACAATGAATGAACGGAAGGGAGAAGACGGGAAGTTATTGCCCGACTTGTTGAGAATTACAAAAGTTGGGAAGTTCGTCCGTGCTACATCCTTGGATGAACTGCCGCAATTATTCAATGTTCTGAAAGGCGACATGGCCCTTATTGGGCCACGTCCACTTCTGAAGCAATATCTCCCGTTGTATTCACCAGAACAGATGAGGAGACATGATGTTAGACCAGGTATCAGTGGTTGGGCACAAGTGAATGGACGCAATAATCTTACATGGGGTGAAAAGTTTAAACTGGATGTATGGTATGTTGACCATCTTTCAATGTGGCTTGACATTAAGATAATTGTTATGACCGTCTTAAAGGTCTTTAAGCGCGAAAGTATCAATAACGCAGATACCGCAAGTAAGAATATCACAGAAGCAAACTTTGATGGAACAAATTAATCAGTATTCTAACTTAGAGACTCCCTGTTATATCCTTGACAGGAGAGAACTGGAACGTAGCATAAATGGTTTTGGCGAAGCTCTGCACAGTCATTTCACATGCTATAGTATAGGTTATTCGGTCAAGACAAATTCAGTACCATATTGCCTAAAATTGGCCAAGAATCAAGGGTGTTATGCGGAGGTGGTCTCATTCGATGAGTATAACCTTGCCCGAATCTGCGGGTATGATGTCCAGCATATCATCTACAATGGACCAATGAAGTCCAAAGAGACTTTCTTAGAAGCTGTAAAAGGGGGTGCTGTAGTCAATATAGAGACTAAAAGAGAATTGCAATGGTTGAATGAATTGCCAAAAGAGGGGCTATTCAGTATAGGAATTCGACTGAATATCAATATCTCTAAAGTGTCGCCCGAAGATGCCGATGGAGATAACGATAATAGCCGTTTTGGCTTCTCGGATGAGACCGCTGAATTCTCGGATGCTATCACGCGACTAAAAGAAATTCCCAACATCCGATTGACAGGGCTTCATATTCATAGGACTGCTCATAGCCGTAGTTTACGATTCTATGATAATTCCATCAGGTATGCTTGTGAGGTTATCAAGAAATATGGATTGGAGCTGGATTATTTGGATGTTGGAGGTGGCTATTTTGGGATTTTTTCCAATAAACCAACTTATCAGCAGTATTCAGATGTCTTCTATGATGCTTTGATTGACAATGGATTAGAACATCTAAGGGTTATTGTTGAACCTGGGAATGCGCTAGTGGCCTCTTGTTTCAATTTCCTGAGTGAAGTGATTGATGTAAAACACGTTGAAAAAGACAGATGGTTTATAACGACCGATGGTTCCCGCAACGACATTGATCCTTTCTTCAGAAAGTCGAGTTACATGACCGAAATCCTATCGAAAGGTGAGGGGCAAATAGTAAAAGAACAAGTGATAGGCGGTTGCACCTGTCTTGAATATGATCGGTTGTTTACAATAGAAAATTCAAAACTGTTGGGAGCAGGTGACCGAATACTGTATAAGAATGTAGGGGCTTACACCATGTGTTTGAGTCCATTGTTCATCAGATACTATCCGAAAATTTACGTAATGAAAGATGATGAGATCAACCTAATTCGGGATAGTTGGGGTGCAAATGAGTATATTCAGAAATCAATACTTTA
>Ga0310695_10004985_pt1 | contig 23715 bp, 24 predicted proteins | sample RumenRJG_04DNA_FD_203882 | JGI IMG/M metagenome (GOLD analysis project Ga0310695, IMG submission 203882) | Bovine rumen microbial communities from Lethbridge, Alberta, Canada - RJG_04 (v2) (version 2) | ecosystem: Host-associated > Mammals > Digestive system > Stomach > Rumen | place: Canada...
CCGAATGAGTGGCTCCCGGAAGCGCAGACGGTGATCTCATTCTTTTTCCCGACAAGCGAAGAAATCCGAAAGAGCAATCGGCAGGAAGAACAAATCGCATCGACGCTTTGGGCCTACGCTCGGATCGAGGGTCAGAATTATATCCTCGCCTATACGGAAGCCATGGCTGCCTGGTTTCGGGAGTGGGGTTATGAAGCCTGCGTTCCCTCCGCCGATCCCCGCTGGCAGCAGCTGACCGCGGGAAAAGGGATCGAAGGCTATTCGGAGATTCAGGAAGACAGCTTCGGAAGCCGTTGGTCGGAGCGGCATGCCGCCTACGTGTGCGCAATGGGGACCTTCGGGCTGTCCAAGGGATTTATTACCGAAAAAGGCATGGCGGGACGTTTCGGCAGCGTTCTGGTCAGCGCTGCTTTGGAGCCTGACCCCAGACCTTTTACCGGCATTTACGATAATTGCATCCACTGTCTTGCCTGCGTAAGGCGCTGCCCGGCAAAGGCGATCGATCCCATCCACGGGAAAAATCATATGATCTGCGGCGCTCACGTCACGGCATCCCGCGCAGTGCATGCGCCCCGATATGGCTGCGGTTTATGCCAGACCGGCGTACCGTGTGAATCGCAAAATCCCATCCGCTTGAAAAAAGCATAAGGTTCTCCTTATGCGTCAAAGCTGAGCAGATCTTCTCAGAGGCAGACGACTTCATCCCCCGTCGTTATGCCAAGTATGAGCGCCCTGCCCGAAACGGCTGAGGCCCTGCTGTAGACTGACAGCGCATTGGATCTGTTGAGATAAGCAATAGACAAAAACAACCGGTTTCTGATCAGGAGTTGATTAGAAACCGGTTGTTTTTTGCCGGAACCAGCCAGTCCGGGTAAACCCGAAGTGCTTCAGCATCCGCGCAGCGCCTCGTTCCAGGCACGGACCTGGGGCAGGATCTGTTCATAGATCTCCTGCCGCTTATCCGGATTCAATTCATACACTTCCACCTTTGGATGTCCCATAACCTGACGCAGGAAAGGGACGTCCACACCCGCTTTGGCCCCGGCCAGCACCGGGATATCCCCGTCCAGGGCTCGCAGGACCGCTTTGCAAAAGAGTTCGGAATCCTGCTCCATAAACCCGATCTCATCCATGACCAGGATCCCGCCAGGCTGGGCCTGCAGGTATTCCACTCCCAGGGTATCGAAAACCTGAAGGTTAACGGTACGCTCCCGGGTATTGCAGTCGCCCACATGGTTATCCTCGCTGGTATGCCGCTTCACTCTGCCCGCCGGGTACATATAGATCTGATGATAGCCCGCATCATTGGTTTGCACTGTGCGGGTATAGAAGCCATAGATCGGAACATCTAACTCCGATACCAGCTTTTCGATCATCGTGCTTTTCCCCGCCCCGCGGCGACCGTGGATCAGGATATGCTTCATTCAGCTCTCCTCCTTACACGGATTCCCCGTCTTAAGCATCCTCAGCGGAAGTCCGCTGCCATATTTGGAGCTGCCCATTTTTAAAAAATATTTTACTGTGAATTTGGCCCATACGCAAGCCTGTCACATTTAACAATGCGAATATTGCCATGCTTCACCACGCCGAGGCGTGGATGAGGCTGCCCATGCCGGTGCACGTTACTCCCTCTACGATTTGTACCAGCCCTCCAGCGTTAAGAGTTTTTTCTTGTTCTCCAACCCGCCGGCATAGCCGCACAGGCTGCCGTCACTGCCCAGCACCCGATGGCAAGGCACAATGATCGTTAAGGGATTGCGCCCCACAGCGCTGCCCACCGCCCGTGCTGAGCTTCCCAAACGCGCGGCAATGGCGCCGTAACTCTCCGTCTGCCCATAGGGGATCTGCAGCAGCGTCCGCCACACCCGCAGCTGAAAGGCGGTGCCTTTGGGGTCCAGCGGCAATTCTTCTGAATCCGGCCGGTCACCCGCGAAATAACGATCAAGCCATATTTTCGCCTGATGCAAAACCGGTGTCTCCAACTCCCGCCGCTCACCTGCCAGGTGCCGTTCTTCATACTTTTGTCCCCGGATCACCAAGGCGATCAGAGCATCGCCCTCAGCAGCTGCCGTCAGCATTCCCAACGGTGAGTTATAATGAATATAATCGTACATATTTTTATCCTCGTTCGTTTTTCTCATTGATTAGTATGATAGCATACTTCCTATAAAAAAGCTCCCTATTTTCGAATAATATTTTCACTTGCATAACAGCAAGTCATTCGTTATAGTATTGTTGCACGGAAAGGTGGTGCGTACATGGTCATTATCGATAAAGAAACCTGTATCGGATGCGGGCATTGCAGAGACGACTGCCTGGCCCAGGCGATCTCGATCACAGCGGGAAAGGCCGAGATCACCAAGGACTGTTTCCACTGCGGCCACTGCATCGCCGTCTGTCCCACTGACTCGGTGCGGATCGAAGGCGGCACATATGACATGTCCGACGTGGAGCCGGTTGGCAGCGGCTTTGGTATCACAGCCGAGGCTTTGCTCCATGCGATCAAAACCAGGCGCTCCGTTCGCCATTTCAAACGGGCCTGTCCTTCCGAAAAGGAACTGCTGACTATGCTGGAAGCCGGGCGCTTCAGCCCAACCGCCAGCAACGCGCAGAACGTATCTTATCTCGTTTTCACCCAGGAGACGGAAGTGCTTCGTGATCTTGCTATGCGCGAATTGCGCAGTCTCCAATATGACGAGGCGGCTTTTTATCGAGTTTTTCCCCCACCCATGAGTCTCAGCCGGGTTCATTTTGATGACGATGATTTTCTCTTTAAAGGCGCGCCCGCGGTGATCCTGACGCTTTCACCAAATCCCGTCAACGCCGCCATTGCCTCCTGCAATATGGAGATGCAGGCGGCTGCCATGGGGCTTGGCGTCTTATATGTGGGCTTCTTGACCCGACTTGCGGAGACCTGCATCCCACTGCGGGCATTCCTCGGGCTGAAGGATGAGGATCACGTTGTCACCTGCCTTGCGGTCGGATATCCCGATGTAAATTATCTGCGCACCCCGCCGCGAAAAAAAGCGCAGATCCAATGGCGTTGAAGTTGTCTCTATATGTAATTGCGTTTGTGACAAGTTCTTTGTATTGTGAATCATTAACAGCTATAATAAGCACAAAAAGCAAACTTTCATACCGTAAGAATTCAGGAGGAAAACGAAATGAAAGACTTTGGCGTGAAGCCCTATCTGTTTCCCATGCCCGTTTATATGATCGGGACTTATAATGAGGACGGCACCGTAGACTCCATGCCCATGGCCTGGGGCGGGATCTGCGCGGAGAATATGGTGGCCCTCAATCTGGAGGACGAGCACAAGACAGTTGCAAATCTCAGAGCGAAGGGTGCCTTCACACTGTCCGTGCCCGGTATTGATACGCTGGCAGAATCCGATTATATGGGGATCGCCAGTGCCGGCAAGGTTGCCGACAAGTTCGAGCGTACCGGGCTGCACGCAGTGAAGAGTGAGCGCGTGGATGCGCCCATCATCACCGAGTATCCGCTGACACTGGAATGCAAGGTACTTGAGATGCAGGAGCAGCCCTACGGCCTGCGCGTGCTGGGCGAGATCGTGAACGTACTGGCCAACGAGGCGGTGTTGGATGAGCTGGGCCGGATCGACTGCGGCAAGCTCAACACTTTCCTCTTTGACCAGATGCGCAACGACTATTATGCAGTGGGCGATATCTGCGGCAAAGCATGGCATTCCGGCGCCCCGCTTCTGAAAAAGTAGGCTCCATTCAACAAAAAGCGATGCCCGATACTAACGGAACAAGCTGCTTTGGATTTGGAGGCAAAAAGAATGGCGGAACGCAGCTCAGGGATACCCGGTTTCAAAGGATCCTGAGGCTGCGTTTCGTTTTCTTTCTTTATAATGAATCCGATCGCATTTTTTTCGATCTCAGTTGACAGAAGAACTCCGTAAGAATAAACTGATAAACAAGCCAGTCTTTGGTCAGGAGGATTGATAATCATGCTTGATTTTTTAAAGCAAGAGGGCATTGAGGAGAAGCTGATCGCCCGCATAGAACAATATCGGAAAGATTTTCCCGTCGCCGAAAACGACAGGATCAGGATCCCTTCCCCGAAGTTCAAATACTATGGCAATGAGATTTGGCAATTGGCGATCACTGCCATCTTGTCCGGGGAAAATATTCTTCTTGTCGGGCCTAAGGCGACGGGCAAAAATGTGCTTGCGGAAAACCTTTCCGCGGTTTTCGGCAGGCCCGAATGGGACGTCTCCTTTTATCTGAACACCGACGCCTCGAGCCTGATCGGTACCGATACCTTTAAAAACGGTGAGGTCTCTTTCCGGAAGGGCCCCATTTATGCCTGCGCCGAGGCCGGCGGCTTCGGTGTTCTGGACGAGATCAATATGGCGAAGAATGAGTCTCTCGCCGTTCTTCACGCGACGCTGGACTTCAGACGGATCATCGATGTCCCCGGCTACAGCAGGATCAGTCTCGCCCCCTCGACCCGCTTCATCGCCACCATGAACTACGGTTACGCCGGAACGCGGGAGCTCAACGAGGCTCTCACCTCTCGATTCATGGTCATCAACATGCCCATTATCTCCGGCGCCAATCTTGAAAAGCTCCTGATCCAGCAGCATCCGACGCTCAAAAAGGAGTATGCCTCCCAGCTCACAGCGCTCTTTGAAGAGATCCGAAAGAAATGTGAAAGCTCTGAAATCTCGACAAAAGCGCTGGATCTGCGCGGCCTTCTGGCTTCGGTCAATCTCGTTGAGCACGGCCTGACAATGCGGGATGCGTTGAACATCGCAATCATCAACAAGAGCTTTGATGAATTTGAGAGAACACTGGTCGAAGACATCGTCTCCGCCCGCATTGACGGCAAGCTGAAGAAAGAGGACATTTTCGTTAAGGAAAACAGCTGACGGCAAAGGCCGACCCCACACTATGGATCAGAATATCACAGACCTTCAGAAAAGGCGCGCTGACAACATCATATGGAACTGTGCCGGGGACTACTCCTTCGCGCCGGACTTCAAAGCCTATGACAGCAACGGCGATGTGGATATCTACTGGAACATCATCTTCGGTTCCGCAAGACGCCACTATGAGTATGGGAAGCTGGAAAAGCTGTTTGCCATGCTTGACAAGTATAAAAACGCTGCTGTTTATGAGACCATCTTCTGGAGGGCGCTCGAACCCGTTCTCTTCCAGAGAGAGCTTTCCAGCCGCCCTGTTCTTGCGCGAATCCGCCCCTCCCCCGCCCAAACGGATCTGCTTTTCGACGCCGGTATGACGACGGATGAGATCGTCGAAAGCGCCAGGCAATATTTCTTTGAGAACTATGGTCTGTATGGGGATGGCAAAATCCGCCTGAAGTACAGGCTGCCCCATCTCAGAAGGATGTCGGTTGACAGCTTCCTGCAGAGGGGCCTGTTCGTTATGCATGATAAGGGGCTGTATCATGGCGACGTGCCCGGCTGGGACGGGGACTTTTCTCTCAGCACAAAGCTGACCGAATCAGAACTCCGCGACTTTCTGGAAACGAAATTCGGGAAATCGATCTATTCGCCGGAGCAGGTCACACAGTTGGAAAAGCAGCTTTGCACCGGCAATCACAAATTTACGCATCTCTTCTATACGAAGGGTGAGATCGGTGAGCTGCGCGGGATCTACAACACCTTTGAGCTTCATCAGAGAAAACGCAGGGAAGAGCTCGTTGCCAACAACCGCGCCTACTATCAGAAAAACCTGCTGCAGAACAGGCTTCTCATCTCCAAGCTCAGTACCAATATCATAAATTCCGTTCTCCTGCATATGCAGCCCGCACATGTGAAAGCCAATTCGGGCAGGATCGATCCGGCGCTTGCGTGGAGAGCTGCCAGGCTGGATGATGAAAAGTTTTTTAAAAAGATCGAGAACGAGAACGCCGGGGACATGAGCGTGGACATTCTCCTGGACGCCTCCCACTCTCAAACCGACAGGGCAGCTAAAATCTCCTCACAGGCCTATATCGTTGCGGAGGCGCTTTCCCGCTGCCATGTTCCCTGCAGGGTGATGAGCTTCTGCTCCATGAGCGGTTTTACGATCATGCGCTCGTTCAACGACTATGCATCCGCCAGCGACAACTGCAGCATATTTGATTATTACACAGAGGGCTGCAACCGGGACGGCCTCGCCATCCGGGCCGCGGCAAATCTGATGTCCCGGGCTCCATATGAGCATAAAATGCTCATCGTTCTCTCCGATGTCAAACCCTTGGATGTGGCAAAGATCCGGAAAGACGAGCGGGACGTAGGCGTCAGCTATGATGCGATCCGGGCGCTTACCGATACGGCGCATGAAGTCCGCCGCTTGCGGTCCGACGGGGTCTCCGTCGTCTGCATCTTTACCGGTGAAGATGAGAATCTTCCCTCCGCAAGGATGGTATACGGCCAGGACTTTATCCGGATCCGTGACTTTTCCCTTTTCGCCGACACCGTCGGCAAGCTGATCATTGAGCAGATGAAAAACTACTCGATGTAATCCCCGAAGCAACAGATACAAAATGCCTCATACATGGTCGCAACTGCACTGACCATGTATGAGGCATTTGGGTTTAACACGACGCCTGCGTTTGCCGGTTATTCTCATTCACACAAGAGTTTTATGCTTCGCGTAAAAGCGACACAAACAGCCTCACCGCCGGAGGCAAAACCTGATACCGCTTCCAGATCAGCGTACCCTGAACCCGGATTTCCGGTATCAGTGGACGAAAGCATAAGACGCTGTCGCCGGAAACATTGATGAGCTTATCAAAGCAGAGCGCATAGCCAAGGCCGTCCTCCACCATCAGCGAAGCATTATAGATCAGATTATAGGTTCCGACCACGTTCATTTGCTGCGTTTCGTCCCCGTTCCACAGCTGCCTGTCCGCCGCGCGAGAGATCAGAAGCGGTTTACCAATCAGATCGTCCATCGAGATGACTTCTTTTTTTGCCAACTCACTGTCCCGCCGCATGAGAACGCCAAAGCGATCCTCCTGGGGCAAAACAATGCTGTGATACAATGCGTGATCAAACTCACTGAAGATGAGTGCAAAATCCAGAAGCCCGTTCCCAAGCTGATCCATCAGATCCGCCGTGTCCCCGCTGACCACATGGACGCGGATGCCGGGATGCTCCTGCATGAGCTGCCCTGCCGCACGGGAAAGGAAATGAAAGGCGTGTGATTCCCCGGCGCCTATATGTATCTCGCCCGTGACCGTATCGCGTGCCTGCGTCAGTTCTGCCTCAGTCAACTGCATGAGCCGCAGCATCTCCTCCGCACGTTTGCGCAGGATCATGCCTTACTCTGTCAAAGTAATCCTCCGGCTTCCGCGCTGGAACAAAGTGACGCCCAACTCCTCTTCAAGGTCTTTCATCTGCCGGGAGAGTGCAGGCTGCGACACATGAAGCGTCTCAGCTGCGGCAGAGATGTTGCCCTCGCGTACCACGGCCAGGTAGTATTGCATGAGTCGTATATCCATAGTACAGATCTCCTTTCCATGCAAGCATAGCATACTTTGCTATCAAATATAAGTATTTGATAATATTTTATTTCTTCGCTATAATTGAGACATCCATGAAACGGAGGAATTCATAATGTCTTACGGATATATCACCAGGCTGAACGAAAATGTTGAGCGCCGGCATGTGCGCTACAACAACCGCTATGGCATCGCTATCGCGGCAGACGTCTATACCGCTAAAAACCTGAATAAAAGTCAAAAACATCCTGCGCTGATCGTGGGCGCACCCTACGGCGGGGTGAAGGAGCAGGGGCCCTGCGTCTATGCCAATGAGCTGGCCCGGCGCGGCTTTGTGGTGTTGACCTTCGATCAGGTCTATATGGGTGAATCCGGCGGAGAACCCCGGCATGTCTCCAGCCCGGATCTCTTCGCGGAGAGCTTCTCCGCCGCGGTGGATTTTCTGGGCGTGAAGCTTCCCTATGTGGACCGGGAGAAGATCGGCGTCATCGGCATCTGCGGCTCCGGCGGCTTTGCCATCAGCGCCGCTCAGGTAGACACCCGCATCAAGGCTATTGCCACCACCAGCATGTACAACATCACCGACGGCCGCAAAATGTTTGGCGAGGACAGGGCCGTAATCGAAGGAATGAAGCAGCAGCTTTCCCTGCAGCGCTGGGCGGACTTTGAAAACGGCACGCCCGAATACATCCCTACCTTTCCAGAGGAGCCCTACGAGTACGACAAGCGCCCGCAGGTCGATCCGCTCACCGACGAGTGGAACCGCTTTTATGCAGTACCGCGCGGCCATCACCCCAACGCCAGCGGCGGCTTTACCACCACTTCCATGCTCTCCATGATGAACTTCTTCGCCCTGGATTATATCCAGGAGATCAGCCCCCGGCCCATTCTCTTTATCGCCGGCGACCGCGCTCACTCTCTCGGATTCAGCCAGAGGGCCTACGACATGGCTGCCGAGCCCAAGGAGCTGTACATCGTGGAGGACGCCGAGCACATCGACCTCTATGACCGGGTGGATCGCATTCCCTTTGGCAAACTGGAGCGCTTCTTCAAGGACAATCTGAAATGAGCGGCGAGGAGCTTTCCCGGGCCCTGCGGGACGCCGGCTGTGATGATGCGGCAGCAAAAGAGTTCATGAAGCTCTATACGAAAGGACAGACTGCGAAAGCGAAAAGGCTCCTGTCCCAACACCGGAAGGAACTTCTGGACGGCATTCACGCAGAAGAACGAAAGATCAGCTGCCTGGATTATCTGGAATACACATTAAGCAAGGGCGATACGTATGAATAAAAAAGTACTGATTCTCTCCACCAGCCCCCGCATAAACAGCAACTCCGAAGCGTTAGCCGAGGCTTTTGCCAGCGGCGCGAACGAAACCGGCAACGATGTGGAGATCATTCGCATGCGCGAAAAGAACATTCGCTTCTGCCTTGGCTGCTTTGCCTGTCAGAAAACGGGCAAGTGCGTCATCAAGGACGACATGGCAGCAATCGTTCCAAGGATGGAGCAAGCAGACGTGCTTGTTTTTGCTACGCCCATTTACTACTACGAAATGAGCGGCCAGATGAAGACGCTGCTGGATCGGGCCAATCCCCTGTTCATAGCGGACTATCGCTTCCGGGACATATACTTCCTTTCCTCCGCCGCTGAGGCTGAAGACTATGTGCCTCAGAGAGCGCAAAGCGGACTGGAGGGTTGGATCGAGTGCTTTGAAAAGGCCCGATTTGCCGGCACAGTCTTTGGCGGCGGCGTGACAGAGGCGGGTGAGATCCAGGGCAGCCCCGCACTGGATAAGGCATACGAAATGGGCAGGGCGGTATGAGGAATAAACGGCTCATCTTACTGTCGCTGATTTGCTCTGTCTTGCTCTCTGCCTGCGGGAGCAGTTCGACACGCCCAGACGCAAATACAGCGCAGACGCCAAATGCAGCGTCTGCATCTGTTCCCACACAGGTGCCTGCAGTTATGGAAAGCACAGAGAGCACACAAATCGAAAATGAGGGGGAAACAGAATTGAAGCTGCTGATCGGAGAGACAGAGGTCGCTGTCCAATGGGAAGACAATGAGAGCGTTGCCGCCCTGCGGGAGCTTGCAGCGGATGAACCGCTGACGATCGCCATGTCTATGTACGGCGGTTTTGAGCAGGTCGGGTCCATCGGAACGAACCTGCCGCGGGACGATGTGCAGATTGTCACAGAGGCTGGAGATATCGTCCTCTATGGCGGAAATCAGATCGTCATCTTCTACGGCTCCAACTCGTGGGCCTATACGAGGCTTGGAAAGGTCATGGATCTGACTTTACAGGAACTGACCGATCGACTCGGCAGCGGCAATATTTCACTGACGATCTTCTGCGAGTAAAGAAGCGAGATCCTCCCCACCGCCTAACCGGAGATCCCTCCCCGGGTAGAATATGTGCTGACCGAGCCAGGCGAATCCATACGTCCGATCCTCAAGGCCATGGAGGACCGGGGAAAAGCATATAAAGAGCGGATACAGAACGAGTGATTCCCTTTCGCCGGACTGACAGCTTCTTGAAAAAAAGAAAACGGACTCAATATCCTTTGTACATCCATCATGATGTACACGATATTGGGTCCGTTTTATTAGAGGTTGAGGAAAGCCGATTTGGGCTTGCCCCCTCCGATCCATATGCTATACCCCGTAAAACTCCAGGAACTGTTTCGTCTCATCCCGGATCGGGGCAGTCAGAAGTTGTTCGGTCCTCCCCTCTTCCACCAACTCGCCGCCGTGGAGGAAAAGGACGTGCTCCGCAAGCCGTCGGGCCTGCTGGATGCTGTGGGTGATCAGCAGCACAGCACAGCCGGTCTCCTGACAATAGTCTTGTACTAGCTTTTCCGCTGCGAGCGTGGATTCCATATCCATGGCTGCGGTCGTTTCATCCAGGATCAAGAGCTCATAGCTCCCCATCAGGAGTCTTGCCAGTGCCATTCGGGCCGTCTCCCCGCCGGAGAGCTTCTTTGCCCGCTGCTTTGCAAGCGGCTCCAGCTCTTTCATCAATCGTTCCATGCGCTCCAGATCGGCGCCGTTCATGGCGATGTTGCGCGCAGTGCTCATGCGAAAAGCATAGCTCTTCTGCGGCATGTAGCCCACACTGACCTCCGGGGCCTTCCAGTTCTTTTGATCCGGGCACTCGATCCCGGCAAGCAGCTTTGCCAGGGTGGACTTTCCGCTGCCGTTTGAGCCGATCACTGCGGTGATCTGTCCCTCCGGCAGTTCGATCTCCGGCAGATCCAGCACCTTCTTCCCGGCATAGGTCTTTTTCAGGGGGAGGATCTTCATCGGCTCATCCTCCTCTGCATCAGACTCAGCACCACGTTCACGACCAGCGACAGGCTCATCAGGATCAGCCCCAGCGCGATGCCGAGGGTGAAGTTGCCCCGGTTGGTGTACTGCATGATGGCTGTGGTCATCACATTGGTCTTCCATGCGATTGCACCGCCTACCATGGATACGGCTCCCACCTCCGCGATGGCGCGGGCGAAGGCCAGCAGATAAACGGAGAAAATGGAATACACGCATTCATTGAGCAAGAGCAGGAATCGCTTTCCCGGGCCAAAGCCCAGCCCCTTTGACGTCTCCCGCATAGCGGGGGCGATGTCCGAGACATAGGTCTCCATATTGCCGACAACGATGGGCGTGATCAGTACCACTTGGGCCAGAATCATGAGCTTCACGGTGAACAGCAGCTTCAGGTGCCTGAAGGGCCCAACGCCGGAAAAGAGCATATAAAACAGCAGGCCGCAGACCACCGGCGGCATACCCATAAGCGTACGGTTGATGACCACCAGGGTGCCGCGTCCGTGAAAACGGCAGGTCCCCAGCCAGATGCCGATGGGCACACCGATCAGCAGCGCGATCACGGAACTGGTAAGGCTGACCCGTGCGGTGGTGCCCAGGATATTCAGCAGTTCCCGATCCGCCGAGAGGATCAGGGCTATGGCTTTTTGAATCGAAGAACCCATGGCAACCTCATAAAACGATAGCCTTGGGAGAGGACTCCCAAGGCTATCTTAATCGAAAACGCTCTGTAAATCAAGGCTTACATGACGCCGTCGTTGGCAACAAAGGTCAGGAAGGTGGCCTTGTCAGTGAGGATATAGGCGCCCATCTCCTCAGCCATGACCAGGCATGCGCCCATGCCGGCATTGGCAGAGACGTACCAATCGGTGTAATCGGCAAAGCTGTCTGCTTCAGCAGTGATGCCCAGGTCCTCAGGCCAGAGGGCCAGCTCCTTGGTGTGAGTGCCGGAACCGTCGCCGCGGGAGATGAAGGTGTACTTGCCGTCAGCAATGGCCTTGAAGGCCTCCAGCACGTCGGCAGCATCCTTCACGCCGGCAGGGTCGGCAGAGGGGCCGCAGAGCACGAAGTAGTTGTACATGTAGCTCATGCGCTCAGCTTCCATGCCCTCCAGCACATAGGCGAAGCCTTCTTCCACAAAAGCTTCCTCCTGCTTTTTGGAATGGACTAGGATCAGGTCGGCATTGCCCATCTTTGCGTTGGCAATGGCCTTGCCCGTGCCGGCGGAGTAGACCTCCACCTCATAGCCGTATTTCTCTTCAAAGACCGGCAGCAGGTAGCCCAGCAGGCCGGAGTCATTGACGGAGGTGGTGGTGGACAGGCGGATCAGCTTGGTCTCTTCGGTGGCGGCGGGGATCTCAGCCGTGGAGATGGGCCGGTCGTCCTTCAGGTAGAACAGGTACTCGCCATACTCGGCAAAGCCATAGTTTGCGGCCATGTCCTGGCCTTCCTCGCTCAGCAGCCAGTTGATAAGAGCAGCAGCGCCCACGGTGTTCAGCTCCACATCCGCGACCGCGTTGCCGTCAGCGTCCACGAAGGGCGCGTCGGGATTGACAGCCAGCAGCGTGTAGGTGTTGATCATGTTGTCGTCGGCTTCCTTGAGGATCGTGGTATCGACCACAAGGGCGTCGGCTTCCGGTTCAGCAGGCTCTTCAGCAACCGGCTCAGCCGCGGGCTCGGCAGCGGGCTCTTCCGCCGGCGCGGGAGCTTCCGTCGCCGCGGGGGCGGCGGTCTGGCTGCCGCAGGCGGCAAGGGCAAAGATCATGACCAGTGCAAGCAACAGGGATATTGTCTTTTTCATTTTTTCTCCTCCAGATTTAAATTAAAAAACCTCTGTCCAGAACAATACGGACACAGTAATCCTGCGCCGCTTTTTGTTCCCGGAAAGAGGCTCGTCCACCGCTTACTCGGAAGCGTATTCGACTGGGTGCAAGTGTATCACATTTTTCGCTGTGATTCAATTCGCGCTTTTACGGAATTGTGCCAAACTATACGAAACAACACGAAATAATATATTTTCCCTCTGGGAAAAGCTTCCGTATTCGTTTAAAATAATGACTGTATAAGACCAGACAAACAAAACCGGGAGTAAGCATCATGGAGATCACGGAGATTTGGAGCATTTCACAGGAGCGGATCAATGAATTTCTGCTTGCGATCGGCGGTATTCCCCTGGAAGATGCGGGGGCATATTCTTTTGACGGCTGTCAGGTAGGTCTGACCGTGCTGCCAGACAGGATGATCGGCAGAAATCCCATCTGCCGTACACAGGTCCATTTTTCAGGGGAAGAAGAAAAAACCGAAAGAATCCACCGGGCTTTCATACTTCGCTTTCTCTCCGCCGGCGGATAAGTGAATAAGCCAAAATGCAGGCCGGGCAGCTTGTGGCGAGCTGCCCGGCCCTTTTTTTACGGCTTCATTCTGCCGCAGCGCGCCCTATCCTTTCGGCCTCGCTTACAGCCGAGTCAACCAGGTCATGCACCCGGTGACAATTCCCGGCGAGGAACAGCCATTCGGGGTCGCCCAGACCGCGCAACAATACCCGCTCCGGGAGCAAGCCCAGAGCGGTGATGAGCGTATCGCAGGGGATCTCCTCTTCCCTGCCGCCGTCCAGACGCCGCAGCGTCACACCGGTGATCCGGCCGGAGCCACGGATCTCCGCGACTGTCGTATGATAAAGGATCGGAATCTTGTGGGGTTCAACACAGCGGTGGTAATTGCGAGCCATGCCGCCATAGTGGGCTTCTTTTTCCACAAGGGCGATCACGTGCTTCCCGGACTGCGCGAACTGCCGGGCCATGATAAAGCCCAGATCGCCGCTGCCCAGGATCAGGATCTCTTTCCCCAGGTCCTGCCCGCGGAGATTTATCATCTCCTGGGCCTGTCCGGCGGTAAAGATCCCGGCCGGCCGTGTACCCACGACAGAAAGCGAGCCTATGCTTTTTTCCCGGCAGCCAGAAGCCAGGATCAAGCGCCCAAAATGCAGCTGCGTCAAACCGCTGCGGTCAGACAAAACGGCGGATTTATTCCCGTAGACTGCCAGCACCTCTGTGCCTAAAACAAGACGCACACCGGTCTGATTCAGCTTCTGCGCGATCTGCTGGGCATATTCCGGTCCGGTCAGTTCTCTGCCGTACTGCGCATGACCAAAGCCCTCGTGCAGGCACTGGGGCAGGATGCCGCCGGCCCGTTCTCTCCGATCCGCCAGCACGATGTCCCGGCAGCCTGCGTCCCAGGCAGCGGTCGCCGCAGCCATTCCGGCAGCACCCGCGCCGATGATCAACAACTCAGTTTTCATCCCGGCCACCTCCCAGGATCTCTGAACCCTTACCGTCCTTTGTGACCTCAGCTTCGGAAATGCCCAACTCCTGCGACAACAGCGTGATCAGCTTCTGCTGGCAGCGGCTGCCCTGACAGCGCCCCATGCCTGTTCCGGTCCTGCGTTTGACGCCATCCAGAGTCGTCGCCCCTCTCCGGATCGCCTCGAGTACTTCAGCCCTGGTCACATCCTCGCAGCAGCAGATCACCTCGCCGAAGTTCGGATCTGCCTGGATGGCTGCGTTTCTCTGCTCCAAAGGTATATTGCGAACTTTTTTGATCCCCTTTCTGCACGGATCAAAGCTCTCGTTGCGTTCGGCAACCAGTTGTTCAGCCGCTCTCTCCGCAACATAGCTTCCCAGCTCATTGGCGCAGGTGAGGCCCGGCGTTTTGATACCGATCAGGCTCCAGAAGCCCGGAGCCGGGTTTTCGATCACAAAGCTGCCGATGCTGCCGCCATCCTCCCGCCGGGGATTGGGCCGCACCGCGGCAAAAGAGCGAATGACTTCGTTCAGATCCAGTCCGGGCAAAATACGCCCTGCCCGCCCATAAACGAAGGAAAGGCCCCTCTCGCTCACGGCAAAATCGGTCTCGTTGTCCCGCTCCGAGGGGCCCAGCAGCAGGCTGCCCTCTACCGTGGGAACAGCGTTGAAGCCTTTGCCGCCGTCCTCCGGCTCATACTGGATGATATGGGTCGGCAAGTTTGCCGCCGCCTTATCCAAGACCAGATAATCCGCCCCATCGGGAGCAATGTGTACCGGTGTGGGAAAAACCAGCTCCTGTACCCGGTCAGCATACAGCCCCGCGCAATTGATGACCGCACGCGCGGAAAACACATCCCGGTTCGTCTCGATCCGGTAGCTGTCCGTTGTATGGCTGATGGCGAACACGCGGGTGTTGAGGCAGAGCGCTATCCCGTTGGCGACTGCGTTTTCACAGGCGGCGATACCAAGCTCCCAGGGATTCACTGTCCCGGCCGTAGGCGCATATAGCGCCGACGTGACGCCGGGCGCGAGACAGGGCTCCATCTTCACGGCCTCTTCACCGCGCAATAAACGCAGCTCAGACACTCCCATGCTCAAACCGTTTTCATACTTTTTGCGCAGCACCGCGTCAGCCTGCTCGCCATAGCTCACCATCAGAGAGCCGCAACGGCAGAACGGCACGTCCAGCTCCCGGCACAGGCTGTCAAAAGAACCATTGGCCCTGACGGTCATCTTCGCCTTGAGCGTCCCCGGCTTGTGGTCATAGCCCGGGTAGACGATAGCAGTGTTGGCGCGGGAGATGCCGGTACAGACGTCCTCCCGCGCCTCGATCAGCGCAATATGCAAATCCCATCGGCACAGGTTCCGGGCGGCAAAGCAGCCCAGCAAACCGCCGCCGATGACGACGACATCAAAGCTCTGCATCAGAACACGTCGATGATCTCACCCGGACGGTCCAGGGTATAGCCGCCCATAGCCTCGATACGCCGGCTGAATTCCGAACTCTTGAGGGTACGGATCAGCTGCCGCACCAGGCCGGAATTCCAGACCTTCTCCGGGATCAGGAGATCATACTCCTCCACACAGATCGGCAGGAAATCCAGATCATAGAGCTTTGCCGCGGAATAGATACCCATGCCCACGTCAGCACTGCCTCCCGCGATCTGCACGGCGACCGCGTTGTGGGTCATTTCCTCCCGTTCATAGCCGTAGACCCGGTCAGGATCCACCCCTTCCTTCTGGCACAGGTAGTCTGTCAGGATTCGTGTGCCGGAACCCTTCTGCCGATTCACATAGCGCACACCGTCCCTCACAATGTCCGCAAAGCGCTTGATGCCCAGCGGATTGCCCTTCTGCAGCATCAGCCCTTGCTGGCGGCCCACGCAGCGCACCAGATAGACCCCGCCGTTGGGGAAGTATTTCCTGATATACCGGCGGTTGTACTCGCCTGTCTCGGTATCCAGCAGGTGAATGCCCGCCGCATGGGCCTCGCCCCGGCGGATGGCCATGATGCCGCCCATAGAGCCCACATGGGCGGAAGAAAGGAAAATACGGTGGTCCTCACGGTGGATCAGATCCGCCAGCTCATCCAGCAGCGGATCGTGGCTGCCGATCACGACCAGAGTGTTTTTCAACTGCCCCTTTTCCTTGAGCAGGCGGATGCGGACCTCCTCGCCCGCCGTATAGCCTTCCGTGCCCTGGGGGACTTCAAGCATGCCGTCTGCTTTCATGAAGGAGGAGACGACGCCGCTTCCTCTCGGCAGCGGGGAGGCCATGAGCCGGCCTTCCACATAGCCCATACGAAGCCGCACATATTCCTGATACTTCAAGCCGGAGACCACCGGGCGGGTCAGCTTTGCCCGTGTGCGGCTTCCGGTCTCATGCTCCCGCCCGTACCAGGCGTCGATCAACGGCCGCAGGAATTCCTCGATCACAATAATGCCGGAAACCGGATAGCCAGGTACCCCCAGGATGGGCTTCGCCCCACGGTAACCGAGGATCGCCGGCTTGCCGGGCTTGATGGCGACGCCGTGATACAGGACGTCGCCGATCTCACGCACTGCGGCGGTGGAGTAATCGTCCCGTCCGGCGGAGGAGCCGGCGTTCAGGATCACCATGTCGCATTCATCCGCGGCCTTGGCAACCATGTCCCGGATATCCGCAAAGCTGTCCGGCACGATGGGATAGGTCTTCGGCTCCGCGCCCCAATCCAGCAGCATGGCGGAAAAGATGGAGGAATTGAATTCCAGGATATCCCCCGGCTTGGGATCGGCGCAGGGCGGGATGATCTCATCCCCTGTGGGGATGATGCCAACCACAGGGCGACGGATGACCTCCAGAGACAGTACGCCGCCTGCGATCATGGCGCCAATGGCGGCGGGAGTGACTTCCATGAAGCTGGGCAGGATCATCTCCCCGGCACAGATATCCTCACCGATCTGCCGGATGTGCTGCCAGGGCGCAGCCGCGGCATGGACGGTAATGCTGCCGTCGTCGTTCTTGACGATATCCTCCACCATGATGACCGCGTCGCAGTTTTCGGGGACCGGGTCGCCGGTGTCTACTACTACAAACTGGTCCTCTGACAGGGTGACCGGGGTGGTCTCCGTAGCGCCAAAGCTGTCCTTTGCCCGCAGGGCCACGCCGTCCATGGCGCTGGCCGCGTAGTGGGGGGCGTTGATGTCAGCATAGACCGCCCGGGATGTAATACGCCCATAGGAATCCTGTACGGAAACGATCTCAGTCTGCATTTCAAATCCCTGATCCTGCAGCTTCCAGAGATATTCTTTCTTCGCCTTCTCCAGCGGCACGTTGGTCAAATATTCAAATCCCATATGCTTGTCCTTCCCTCAGTATAAAGTAACCTGCACCTGTGCGCCTTTTGGCAAACCTTCGCAGTCGCGTTCTATGATGAAATACCCGTCCGCCCCGGCCAGCTGTGTGATCAATCCGGATTTTGAGCGGATGGGTGCCGCCAGCAGTCTGCCGTTCTCCCTGCGCAGGTGGCAGGCGTTGATCTGTTCTCTGCCGTGGTTGGCGCCGACGCTCTCCGTCAGCTCCGCTGTGACTGTGTATACTTCCTGCGTCCTGCCCATGAGCCTAGCCAGCAAAGGCAGCACAAAAAGCTGCGCCACAAAACAGGCGGCCACAGGATGCCCCGGTAGCCCGATCAGCGGTTTGTTGCCTGCCCTGCCCATGATGGTGGGTTTCCCGGGCTTAATGGCGATGCCATGCAGCAGCAGCTCCCCCATACTTTCGATGATGCGGCAGGCCGCGTCCTTGACGCCCACACTGCTGCCGCCGGAGATCAGCACCGCATCGCACTCGGCAGCCGCGGTCTCCATCTTCTTTCGCAGGAGCTGCTCATCGTCCACGACGATTCCGTAATTGACCGCTTCCGCGCCGAAATCCGTCAGCATAGCTGTCAGCAGGGGCGAATTCACATCCCGCACCTGGCCGGGTCCCGGCGCTTTTTCGGGCGGCACCAGTTCGTCTCCGGTGGAGATCACGCCGACCCTCACTCTGCGCGCCACCGGAACCGTGACCTTTCCGATGGCCGCCAGCGCGCCGATGTCCTGGGCGGTCAAAACTCGGCCAGCCGGGAGGACCTCCTTGCCCGGGAATACATCGTCCCCCCGAAAAATCAGATTCATCCCCGGCGCTCCGGGCTTGAGCACGCCAATGGTGCCGTCGCCATAGTCCTCGGTATATTCGATCATTACCGCGCAGTCCGCTCCCCTGGGGATCGCGCCGCCGGTGGGCACATAGACGCAGCTGTCGCGGGAGAGCCCATAATCCGCCCCCTCGCCCATCAGCACCTGTCCGGCAAGCGTCAGGATGGCGGGGATGGCGTCAGAGCATCCAAAGGTATCGGACGCCCGGCAGGCATAGCCGTCCACGGTGGAACGGTCAAAGTCCGGCACATACTCCTCTGCGGTGACCGGCTCCGCCAGCACACGCCCAAGGGCCTCCGTCAGCGGCACCGATTCCGTATGATTCGGCAGAGGCTGGAACTTGCTCCGGATCAGAGACAGCACTTCTTCCGGTGTTTTCACTTGCAGCATGGCTCACACCTCCGCCATGATTTTTCCCATATCCCGGTAATCGTTGCCGGTAAAATGCCTGATTTCCTTTTTGAACGGCACGGAACGCAGAATGGCAAGCAGCTTTTCGCCGCTCTCGCTTTCCAGGAAAACCTTCCGCACGACCAGGTCAAACCGCTCTTCCAGCAGAGGGATAAAGTCCAGCCCCTCGATCTGGCGGGAGATCCGCTCGGTCCCTATGGCAAGATCCGCCTCGCCTTCCGCGATGGCGGCAGCCATGGTCAGATGAGAACTCATTTCCCGGTCATATCCTTTGATCTCTCCGGCGTCCAGCCTCAGCCGGTGCAGCTGCCCGTCCAGCAGGATGCGCGCACTGGATCCGACACTTCGGTTGAGAATAGAAATGTCCCGCCTTGCCAGATCCCTCCAGCCGCGGATCTCCTTGGGATTTCCGGCCGCCACATAGAAGCCCTGGCTCCGATAGGAGATATTGATCAGCGCCGCCGGCACGCCGGGCAGCAGTTTTTTCACAAAGGGCGTATTGAAGGTCTTTTCTTCCGCATCGTAAAGATGGCAGGCCGCTGCGTTTACCCGTCCCTCGTACAAGGCCAGCAGGCCCTCAAAGCTGTTCAGATAGCATCGCTGGGCGCTGATGCCGGACTGGTGCAGATAATTTGTCAGGATGTCCAGCACCACATCCTGTCCGGAGATCACAAGAGAATCACCGGATATCGTTTCAGGCTTGAGCAGGGCGCTGTGGATCTCCACCCGCTTTACCGGCTGGACGCTCTGCTCATGGCGGGAGCGAGCGATATAGGCGTCCACATCGTCCTGGGTGAAACGCACCTTGCGTCCGATCTTATAAGAGTTAATCTCAGCTCTGCGGATCAGCTCATAAATGGTGGATTTGCTCACGTGCAGAAGCTCCGCCACCTCCTGGGTGGAGAGGGATTTGTTCTGTGCCATGCAGCCGCCGCCTTTCTCTCTGACTTGCAACAGTATTATAACGATTATATGATGGCGAAAAGCCAAAAAGCTTTTCGCCGCGCAGCTTTGCTGCGCAGCAAAACAGCCCAGCTGTTTTGCCATATAAGCATTGCAATGAGCATCGGGCGAATGATTTATAAGAATCATTCGCTGCCAAACGACAGGTTTGGCAGCGAAATCAATCGAAGCCTCGATTGATTTCGCCTTCCGATAATCATTATAACGATTTTAAACGCATGATACAAGCCTTCGGCGCCCTGAAGCTTTATCCATTTTCATGCTGTTTCGTATCATTTCGCGCACATAAAAACGCGGGGCTATTATGTGAATCATATCATTTCGTATCAGTTCACACGGAAATCCTCCCAAAAGCTTGTGGGGGAAAAAAGCATAAAATATAATATGATCAAGCAAATCTGAATAGACTGTATTTCATTCTTTCTAAACTCAGGAGGTATACACATGAGCTGCGCATACTACGAAAAAATCGCCCGCATCAATCTCACCACCGGCGAGATCAAAGCGGAACCGCTGGACCTGAAGGTCGCCCAGAAGTTCATCGGCGGCCGTGGTCTGGGCACCAAGATCCTCTATGATGAGGGTGTTGCCGCAGTCGATCCCCTGTCCCCGGACAACAAGCTCGTTTACATCACCGGCCCCATGACCGGCTCCAATTCCCCGTCCTCCGGCCGTTACATGGTCGTCACCAAGTCTCCTCTGACCGGCATGATCGCCTGCGCCAACTCCGGCGGCATCTGGGGCGCCAAGCTCAAGTTCGCCGGCTGGGACGCCCTGATCGTAGAAGGCCAGGCCCCTGACTGGTGCTACATCAACATCGTCGACGATAAAATCGAGATCCTCGACGCCAGAGAGTACCTCGGCACCCTGAGCGAAGATATCGACGACAAGCTGAAGGAGAAACACGGCGCCAACTGTTCCGTGCTTAACATCGGCCCTGCCGGTGAAAAGCAGGTGCTGCTGGCCGCCGTTATGAACGACAAGGACCGCGCTGCCGGCCGTTCCGGCACCGGAGCCGTCATGGGCAGCAAAAAGCTCAAGGCCATCGTGGTCACCGCCACCCGCAAGCAGCTGGACGTCATCGCCGATGTGGAAGCTCTGAAGGAGGCCAACAAGAACTGCCTGAAGATCATGACCGCCAATCCCCTCACCGGCGAAGGTCTGCGCGCCCTGGGCACCGCTTCCCTGGTTAACGTCATCAACGGCATCGGCGCCCTGCCCACCAAGAACTGGCAGGAGAGCTATTGCCCCACCGCCGACGAGTTCTCCGGCGAGACTCTGGCAGAGAAGTATCTGGTCAAGCCCGGCGCCTGCTACCACTGCCCCATCGCCTGCGGCCGTATTATCAAGCATGACGACAAGGTCGTCGGCGGCCCCGAGTATGAGCCTCTGTGGGCTTACGGCAGCGACTGCGGCAACGACGATCTCTACACCATCGACGAGGCCAACCGTCTCTGCAACGAGTACGGCTTGGACGCCATCGGCGTGCCCTGCACCATTGCCGCTGCCATGGAGCTTTACCAGCGCGGCTACATCAAGGAGGAGGACTGCGGCGGCGTTCCTCTGGAATGGGGCAGCAAGAAGGCCCTGACCGAATGGACCAAGCGCATAGGCGATCCTCAGACCGAGCTGGAATGGCTCATGAGCTCCGGCTCCGCCCGTCTGTGCGAAGCCTATGGTCACCCCGAATTTTCCATGAGCGTCAAAAAGCAGGAGATCCCCGCCTATGACGCCCGCGCCATTCAGGGTATCGGCATCAACTATGCCACCGCCAACTGCGGCGCTGCTCACGTCCGCGGCTATATGATCGCCCCCGAAGTTCTCGGTATCCCGGCGCAGCTGGACCGCACCCTGACCGAAGAGAAAGCCGGGTGGGCCAAGACCTTCCAGGATCTGACCGCCGTCATCGACTCCATGGGCAACTGCCTGTTCACCTCCTTTGCTCTGGGCGCTCCCGAGTATGCTTCCCTGCTCAATGCCGCCACCGGCACGAACTATACGCCGGAGGAGCTTCTGGAGATCGGTGATCGCATCTTCAACATCGAGCGTATGTTCAACAAGGCCGCCGGTATGAAGCCGGAGGATGACCGCCTGCCCAAGCGTCTGCTGACCGAGCCCATTTCCAACGGTCCTTCCAAGGGCATGGTCAGCAAGCTCGATATCACCCTGCCTCAGTACTATGAAGCCCGCGGCTGGGTCAACGCCTTCCCCACCGACGAGACCTTGAAGAAGCTGGGCCTTGACGAGTGTGTCGGAAAGTAAGATAATACGCAGTAAGGGAGAGGCTGCCCGCCTCTCCCTTTTTGAATATCTAAGGAAGTGATTTCATGATCGAAGTACGCTTTTTTGCAACATTGCGTGACGGCCGGGGAAAAGTCATGCAAGTCGACGCGGAAAAAGCCGCTGTCGCCGGGGACATCCTCCGTCTCTGTGAGATCAAGCCCGAAGAGGTCGCGATCCTCCTCATCAACGGATTCCACTCCAAGCCTGAAGATCCCGTGAAGGACGGCGACGTCATCTCCCTTTTCCCGCCGGTGGGAGGCGGCTGAACATGGACGAGAGATATATCCGAAACCTTGGAGCCCTGACCGAGCAGGAATGCACCATTTTACGCACAAAAACTGTATTCGTAGCAGGCTGCGGCGGCCTCGGGGGCTATCTCATCGAGATGCTGCTGCGTCTCGGGGTGGGGACGATCCGCGCTGCCGACGGTGATACTTTTGAAACCTCGAACCTGAACCGCCAGCTTCTTTCCTCACCTTCCATTCTGGGAGAGTCCAAGGCAGAGGCGGCGGCCATGCGCGCCGCGCTGGTGAATCCGGACGTCCGTTTTATCCCGATTTCCGAATTCGTGACGGAAGAAAACGCTGCGGAATTGATCCGCGGCTGCGACGCCGTACTGGACGCACTGGATAACATCCCGGCGCGCCGTATTCTCGCCCACGCATGCACAGAGGAGGGTGTGCCAATGATCCATGGCGCGATCTGCGCCTGGACCGCGCAGGCGGCTGTCATCCTGCCGGGTGACGATCTCCTGGACAGGATCTATCCTGAAGGAGTCGGTCTGCGCAGTAAAGCCTCACTCTCTTTCACGCCTCCGTTTTGTGCCGCTTTGCAGGTGGCACTCTGTACCAGACTTCTGACAGGACGGCCGCTGGAGACCGGGCATCTCTATGTGGCGGACCTTTCGGACATGGAAATGGAGTGTATATTCTGATCTGATAACCATACGCTTGAGGTGAAAATGGAAGATGTGATTCAAAAACTGTACGTGGAAGTTTCCTCCCGCTGCAACCTGAAATGCAAGATGTGCTTCCGCCACAGCTGGATCGGTGAAAGCTATGGAGATCTCGATCCTGCCGTCTTTGCTCGCTTGCTGGACGATCCTGCACTGAAAGAGACCGAAACGGTCTTCTTCGGCGGCATGGGGGAACCGCTCGTTCATCCTGCCCTGGCTGAGATGGCGGCCCTTGCCGCAGCGCATGGGAAAAAAGTTGAGCTTGTTTCAAACGGGACCCTGCTGACGCGTGAGAAGTCCCTGGAGCTGCTGAAAGCGGGCGTTTCTCGCATTTGGGTCTCCATTGACGAGCTGTATGAGAATTATGGGAAGATCCAGATCGGCAGCAATTTCGGCCTGGTTCTCGGAAATATGGAGGCCTTTAATAAGCTCCGGCAAGGATCGGATGTCCGTCTCGGCATGACGGCTGTCGTCATGCGGGACAATATCGCCAGCCTCCGCCGTATCAGGGAATTTGCCGAACATTTCGGAGCTGACGATCTGAACTTGAGCCACATCATCCCCAACCGCGCGGAGGATATTGATCAGGCGCTCTGGCCCATGTGCGACGTGGCAGCCATCAAGGCCGTCACCGACAAGATCGGCTATACCTGGCGCTTTGAGGGCTTCGATATGGGGACGCAGATCCCCATGTTCAAATTCTCAACACGCTACAAAGATCTGCTTTTCCCCGATGAAGGGAGTCTTCAGGAGGCGGAGCTGTTCTCCTGGAAGGGAAAGCCTGTCACCCGCCGCACCAACTGGTGCCGTTTCATCGAAGAAGGC
>Ga0310695_10004987_pt1 | contig 23706 bp, 27 predicted proteins | sample RumenRJG_04DNA_FD_203882 | JGI IMG/M metagenome (GOLD analysis project Ga0310695, IMG submission 203882) | Bovine rumen microbial communities from Lethbridge, Alberta, Canada - RJG_04 (v2) (version 2) | ecosystem: Host-associated > Mammals > Digestive system > Stomach > Rumen | place: Canada...
CCTCCTTCTTATCGCTCACCTCGATGCCGCCGGAAGGGTGGTTTTCGGGGTGGAAGCAGGTGATCTGGTTCGGGCCCCAGCCGACGAGCGCAATGGAGCCGAGCTTCGCCTCGCTCGCGGCGTTCGCGCCGCCGGCCGCGCCGAAGGCGTTCAGCACGTAGTGCGCGCTGTTGCGGTCGTCGGTGGTGTCGCCGCCGTAGCGGTCGTAGTGCTTGAAGAGGCCGTTGAAGCCGAGCGGGTTGTCCGCGAGAAGACCGTAGATGAGCGCGTTGCCCATTTCGAGCTTCATGCCGACCTGCGCGTTTTCGATCTCGTCGCCGAGGAGCGCGTCCGCGTAGCCCTTGCCTTTCTGGAAGGCCTTGTCGTACATGCGCTTGTCGATGGTGATCTTCGTCCCCATCTGGCCGCACGAGACCTTGAGCTTGGCCTTGGATCCCTTGTTGGACGGGATGCCGCTGTAGAACTGCGTCCACACGGGCTTGGGAACCTCGGTGCGGAACGTCGTCTCGAGCGCGCTTCCGTTGTTGGCTTCGACGACGGTGATGTCGTCCAGCATCTCGTTCGCCCTGACGGCGAGGTTGATGCATCTGTCGAGGAACTTGCCCTTGGGGTCGAGTCCCTTCACGAAGTCCGCGTATGTCAGTACGCGGTTTCCGTTTACTTGCATTGTCTGTTTCCTTTCCAGTTGCCGCCTCCCGTTGCGTCGCACCGCGCGAACCCCGTTCGGCGGAAGTCTTTTACCAGAGGTCGGCAAGCCCCTGCGTGGAGTTGGGATCCACGCCCGCGCCGCCTCCGCCGCCCGCCACGCCGACGCCGCCGTCCTCCTTGGCGGCCTTGCCGAGGTGGTGCATGAGCGCGAGGAACTCAGGGTCCGCGCCCAGCTCCGAATTGCGGATCACGCTGTTCATGACGCCGCCGGGCTTGAACCAGCGGTCGATGCCGGCGTTGATGGCCTCGAAGTCTGCGGGCGTGTACGTGCGCAGGGATTCCTGCTTCATCTTTTCGAAGTAGTCGATGCGCGATTGCATCCGCGCCTTGGCGTCGTCCACCTGCGCCTTGGCGAGCGCGTTCGCGAGGGCGTTCGCCGCCTCGGGCGTCACGCCGTACTTCTGCATCACCGGCACGCACGCCTTGTAGAGGTCGGCGTCGAGCGTGATGCGCTTGTCGTCGCCGAGCAGGGCCTCGTCCTTCACGAGCGCCTTGGTGTAGTCCTCTTCGCTCGGCGGCGCGGGCGGCTTCGGCTCGCCCAGGAACGGCTTCGGATCCGGCGTAGGCGTCGGGTCCGGCGTAGGTGTGGGGTCCGGCGTAGGTGTCGGCGTAGGTGTCGGGTCCGGCGTAGGTGTCGGCGTAGGCGTGGGGTCCGGCGTGCTCCCTGGCGGCGTGTTCGCAGGCGGCGTTCCGCCCGCTCCTGGCTCGCCGTCCAAAAGTCGCGTGTCGATTCCGCGCAGCAGCATCATCATTCGCTTCATTGCTATTTCTCCGTTTGGTGTTTATAGCGGTCAGCGACGAGCCGCCTGTGCAGCTCGGCGTAATGCCGCTTTGTAAGGTCTGTGAAGAACTGAATGGCGGCGGGAGCTTCCAGCATTCTGTTGCGGATGCGGTTCGCGGCGGCACGGATGCCCTGTTGGAACTCGCCGAGAGGCTCCTCCTCGCGGTCGAAGAGGCAGAAGTCGTCCAGCACGCCGTAGAGCCACGCGGCGAAGTCTGCGTTCGCGGCGAGCCGTTCCGTCGCCTCGATCCACGCCTGAGCGCGGCGCTGCGCCTCTGCGTCGATCCGGCGCTGTTCCTCCGGCGTCGCATCCGGCGCGCCCCTGTGGAAGATGTCGCTCACACCTGACCCCCGTTCTCCAGGGCGTCTTTCAGGAGTCCGCCCGCATGTTTGTCGTCGGTCGGGATGGATCCGAGCTTCGCGAGCTCTCCCGCCTGCTGGATCGCGGCGGCCTCTTGCTGCATCTGCGCCTGCTGCGCGCGCTGCTCGCGGACGGCGGCCACAGCCTCGTCCTTCGCGCGCACGGACGCGGGAACGCCCAGCATTTCGGCGTATTCGTCCGCCACCTTGTCGGCGTCCACTTTGTCTAACACCTCCGGCTTCGCATCCGCAAGCGGGCCGAGGCGCGCGATCCACGCGTCGATGTCGGATACTTTCCGCGCGTGCGCGGCCATGTGCAGGCGCGAGACGTATTCCACCTCCGCATCGGCAATGGTTTCCACGTCTTCTTCCGTGAGCGGCGCGAAGCCCGCCGCCACGGCGTAGCGCGCCACGGCGGTCACGAGCGGGTCGAGGAGCTCCCGCTCCAGGTTCATCACAATCGGCGCGAGGCGTTCCATGTTCTCGCGCACCAGGTTGTCCACCTCCGTCGCCGTCTTCACGCCAGGGTTGTTCTTGAGCGCGTCGATCGTCGCGAAGGACGAGTTGAAGAAAAGCTCCGAAATCTGCTGCTCCGCGTCTTGCCGATTCACGCGAAGATCCTGCGTGTCGGGCAGCTGCGCGAACACGGGATACGCGAGCGCGCCCCGCTGCTCGCCGAAGCGCGCGTAGTTGATGCCGCCGCGCCCGGCCCGGAAGCCTTCATCCTTGAACTCGCTCGACACGACAAGCGGCGGCTTGCCCCGGATGCCCGAAACGCCCAGAATGTCGTACTGGAAGCTCTGCGCGCCGCGCGCCGCGCACAATGCGTCGATGCCGCGCCCGCGCCCGTACACGTCCCCCAGCTCGCGGTCGAGCCGCGGCGCCACGATCGGCTTCACCGTAAACCCGCTTGCGTCCAGCACTCCTCCCTGCGGATCGTCGTCCCGCGCGCCCTCGATCCAGTATACCGAGCGGTATATCATCGAATCGTCAAGCGCCAGTTCCCGCGCCGTCTCGTCGTATGCGCGCATGTCTCCGGCGGCGTTCGGCTCTACAAGATTCCAGACCGTCCAGCGCGTGTTGCAGTCGCCCTTCTTCGCGGCCTCCTTCACGCGCTCCGGCGCGCCGCCCGCCCCGAACGAGCCGAGTATCTGGTCCGCCGTCCAGCTGAAGCGCCGCGCCACGCGCACCACGTCGCCCTCGCCGTCTACGCCCATCGCATAGGTGCCCAGCCGCAGCGTGCGCACGCGCACGGTGTCGCGCGGGTGCCGCGTCACAAGCAGACATCCGAACCCCGCCACAAGCAGATGTTCGTAAAGCTTGTAAAGCGAATCGTATGCGCGCGAACGGTCGAACGCGCGCTCGACGGCCTGCGTCAGCCGGTCCATCGCCTCGCCGTCCGCGCCCGGATCGCCGCCGCCGTCCACGGAACGGAAGCGGAACCATCCGCCCGCGTTCGGCGTCAGGTGGCTCTTGAATCCGCACGCGCCGTTGCGCACGGCCGCGAGCGGCTGCACGGTAAGCAGGCGGTGCTCTTCGTCATACCAGCACTCGTCCGCCACGTCCTCTGCGGTCTTGACAAGCCCGGCCAGCCCCAGCGGGTAGAACTCCCGGCATACCTCCGTCAGGATCGGCCGCCGCTTGCGGTCGAAGTCCTCGAAAAGCCGTTTCGCAGTCTTCGAACACCGCCGCCGCACTTTAGCCCAGTCGCTCGCCATCAGCCCACCCCATCAGCCCAGTTTGACGCTCGTGCCGTTGCCGCCGTCCTGCAACGCAAAACGGTTGTATGTGGACCGGATGCCTCGCAGGCGCGAACGCGCTTCGCCCTGCACGGTCTGCGCTTCCTTGGTCTGCGCCGCGATGTCCCGCGCCACAGCCGGCGTCACCGGCGTCTCCGCCGCCACCGTCTGCGTCTCAATGTTTCCGCCGCCGCCTTTTCCCATAACGTTCTCCCTGGATGTTTCCGCCCGCGCCCTCGATGGCGCGTTGCGTGCGCGTAAATGATACCACAGGGTTTTGGAAAATCTTTTCTTCCGCACCCGCGCGAAAACTTAAATGAATGAAAAAGAACGCAATAAGCGCAATAAGGAAATTTTCCCGTTCAAAAAAATGTTTAATTTGCGTTTTTTACGCTTGACACGTTTTCCAGCTACCGCCCGAAAAGCGCATCCCCGGATTGCCCGGCAAATTTTCTCTCGAAAGCCTCGTCCCGCGTTTCGCCCCCCTCGGGCGGCGTGAACTGCGCCAGCACTTCCTCGTCCGTCAGGTCGGCCATGCAGTCGATCATGTCGTCGTGCGGAATGCTCGTCTGGTCGCCCGTGTACAACAGCAACTCTTCCTCGACCATCTCCTGCACAAGGTCGTATGCCTGCGCCTCGGCCGTCCGTCCGCCGCCAGGCTCCACAACGCGCGTGCGCACCATCCGAAGCGGCAGCACGATGTCCCTCTTTGCGAACGGAACGACAAGCCGCATGATGCGGAAGTCCTTGTTCGTGTTGTGTCGGAGCTCGCGCACGGTGAAGTGGTAGAGCCGTCTGTCCATTTCGATCCGCAGCGCCTCCACGTCGCTCATCGGCCCCACCTGCTCCCACCAGACGCACTCCACCTTGCGCGGCCCGCCGTAGCGCTCGACAAGCCGGAACAGCTCGGCTATCTTCTCCGCCAGGTTCAGCCGCGCGTGTACGCCGTCGAGAAGGTACGCTCGTCCGTCCCGGTTCTTTCCCCATACCTCTATGCAGGTGTAGTCGCTCGTCTTCTTCTTCGACTTCGCTCCATCCACGAAAATCATTATCCGCATCCGCCGCCAGTCTATCTCGCCCGTGTAGTATTCAAGCCACTCGCGGCGGAACACGGTCTTCCCCGCCTGCCTCGGATCGCAATCGAGAAGCGCCGCCGCCTGGTAAGGCCCCAGCTGCGACCGCTGCATGGCGTACCACGACGCCTTGTAGTGTTCGGGAAAAAGCGTCTCCCATCCGTCCGGGCCCTCCTTGTGCGCAGGATAGATCAGCGATTCGTAGCGCGGATAGTCGGGATTCTTCTTCATTTCCTCGTAGATGCGCCCCACCAGATCGTCCACATGCCAGCGCGTCGCGCACACGATGATAATGTGCGCGGGCGCATTCGTTCGGGTGCAAAGGTCTGTCTTGAACGACTCCCATGTCTTGTCGCGCGTGGTCTGGCTCTCGGCCTCCTCCGCGTTCTTGCAGTAGTCGTCGATGATGATAAGGTTGCCGCCCTTGCCGGTGATCGAACCTCCCAGGCCCTGCGCGTACACGCTCGAAACGGAATCTTTGATGCGCCATTCGTCAGTCGCGTTCTTCTCCGGGTCGATCTTCATGCCGGGAAACAGCCGCGCGTACGCCTCGCCCTCGACGATGCTCTGCACGTTGGAGCTGAAGCCCTTGACGAGCGACGATCCGTAGCCGCTCATGATTACGTTCGGCTGCATGTCCCGGCACCGTCCGAGGAAATAGGCCGGAAGCGCGCGAGAAACGAGGTCGCTCTTGCCGTGGCGGAACGGCATGTTCACAATCAAGTACGTGTCCTTCTCCTGCCGGAAGTCCTCGACGGCCCGCGTCAGCCGCGCGCACAGCTCGCGCGTATGCCGTCCGATGTGCAGCGGCGACGGCATCCACCAGCAATACTGCAAAAACGCCAGCAGGTTTCCCTGCGCGGCCCTCCGCAAGAGTTCTATCCTCGCCTCGCGCGCCCCAATCATTCCTCAATCTCCTCCGCTTCCGCGTCTATCGTCCGTTCGTCTTCGATGATAGCCTTCAAGTCCTCATCGCTCATGCCCTCCACGCCGCGCGGCGTGAAGCTGTCCGCCTTGCCGCCGTCCTTCAAGACAGTCTCCTCGGGCGCATTCAGGCCTTTCAGTTTCGCCAGGACCTCGATTCCCTTAAGCGCGCCCTTGGAAAGCAGTAGTCCTGCTTTTTCCGCCTCCATGACGCGCTCATAAAGCTTGTCGGCCAGGTCTTCTCCGCGCCTCTCCCACATCTCGCGGTTCTTGCGTTTCGCTTCCCCCGCCATTTCGGCAATCCGGCTGACAATGTCCGCGCGCTTCATCAACCGGCTCGCGCGGTTGTCTATCGTGTGGATTCTCCTCTTGTCTGCCGTAAGCGCCAGGGAAAATGCCTCGGAATAAGCCTCGCGGGCGGTCGATCCCAGCGCCGACAGCTGGCAAAACCGCTCCTCCATCAGTGTCAAACCCTGCTTCATCCCGCAACGCTCCCGATAACTCCCGAAAACACCCTGTTTTTCAAGCGTGCCGCGGCGTTTCGTCCTGATCCACCGGCTCTGCCCGGTGTAATCCTAAAAATCCCAGTTGAAATCTTCGTTTTCATTCTCTACGTTTCCTTCTTCTTCTTTCAAGGGGAGCGGGGAAGGCGCGCGCGCGCGTGCAGGAGCGCCCTCCGTCCCCGCGCCCCATGTGTCCGTAGTTCCCGCGTCCGGTGGGTTAGGTGGATTAAAACCGCGATTTTCCATAAACCCGTGCGCGTTCGCGCTCTCACGGGTTTTGGCAAAAGTGGCTTCGGAATCCACCAAACCCACCGACATCCGGCCGAGCGCCGTCATTCCCCGGAACGTATAGACGCTCCGGCCCTCGCGCAATTTCGGCTCGTCCATGCGGAAAACTATCGAAAACTGCCGCATATACTTGTTGAACGCCTTGCCGACGCGGCGCGACGAGAAGATCGTTTTCGTCTTCTCGTCCTCGTCGTCGCCCTGCTTGGCGATGATAAGCTCCGACATCTCGCCCGCCGTCCCGCTCCACTCGTAGCCCTTGTCGGACAATACGCCCATGATCTCCTTCGTCACGGCGTCGTTCATCAAGGGTAAGATCGCCTTGTCCGCCTCCGCAGCGCCCAGGGCCTGCACCACGCCCTCCTCGTCGCCGATCGCCCGGCCGACGCGCACCGAGAACTCGCCGTAGTCCGGATGCCGCCGGTTGATCGATCTGTCCACCGGCTCCTTGTCTAAAAGCGCCTTCGCAAGCGTCCGCGCAATCCATGTCAGATATTCGTCCCGGTTTGCCGCGATTTCGGCCGAAAGCTCCGCGTCCTGGCTCACGCTGCGGTTGAGCGTCAGCGGGATCGTGATCAGCCGGTCGGCAAGACCTCCGTTGCCCTCCGTCGAGAAAATGGGGTTGTTCGACGTCAGGATGATGTGCGCGTTCGCCCGCAGGATCGAGACGCCGAACGTCGTGTACAGCGTCCTGCGCTTCGTCTGGCCGTCCGTGGCCGCCGTCTGGAGCGTGTCGCTCGCCCATTTGACCTTCGTGTCGAAGTTGTCGAAGACCTCGAGCTTGCCGTCGTTCACCGTCGCCCAGAACGCATCGAGCCCCTTGTCGCCGTCTTCGATCTGCTGCACGGAGAGGTCGAGCGCGCCGTCCTGGCGCATGCCCAGTATCTCCTTGATGCCCTTGGCCATGCGCGTCTTTCCCGATCCGGCGCCGCCGGTGATCAGGAGCGGCGGCTTCGTCGCGTGGCACGCGAGAAGGTTCATCGTCCAGAGCCGCACGTTCATGAGGCCGTTCACGTCTGCGAAACTCGCGCCGGTAAAAATCTTGGCCGTAGCGAACGGATCCTTCCCCTCGCCATCGACGAGTTTCCACGGCGCAAGCGTCTTGCCGCGCAGGAACACCACGCCGTCCGTCCCGTTCTGCACGAACTCGCACTTGCCGTCCTTCACGCGGCACATTTCCGTGTCGCCGGACGAAATGTAAACCGCGTCGCCGCGCCGCTCCCAGCTGTTCCCCGGCCTCACGCCGCGCGAATAGTCCTCGTTTACCGCTATCTGCTTCACAAGCCCCAGCACCTTCGCAAGGTCGCCTTTCTTCGGATCGACGTCCTCCAGCTTCGCGTTCTTGGCGACGAACGCGAAAAACTCGTCGCTCATGATCCGCATCAGCGTGCAACTCTTCGGATCGCGGTCCAGGAACATGCACGTCGCGAAGTCCCGGTAGTCGCTATGCCAGAAAAAACTGCCGCGCATGATGAGCCATATCGCCGCGCTCCACGCCTTCAGCCGCACCGGCACGCCCTTCGGAAGCTCGTTGTTCGGGCATTTCCGGCTCACGGCGAACACTGCGGCCGCGAACACGCGCTCGACCGTCCAGCCGTATTCAAGCGTAATCGTCGCGAAACGCCCGCCTCCGATGTCGAAATCCACCGCATACTTTTCCACGTCTTCGTCGGGGGCGCGGGGGACCGGCGCACCGAATCGGCCCCTATCGGGGCGGCCGGCTTCAGCCGGCGAATCTGATATGGCTTCGCTGTCGCCTTTTTTTGGGCCGCTGGCGCGGCCGGCGACAGCAACTTCCGTAGATGCACTGCGCTCCGCGAACGTCCGCCCGTCGTCCCTCGCCGCAAGCTCGAGCGCCGCCTGGTCGAACTCCCACTCCTCCGGCCAGGGCGCGGCGTCCTTCACCGCCTCCATGAATGCGGCGCGGTCTGCCTTCAGCCCCGCCTTGCGCCGCGCCTCAACCCAGTCCGTGAAATCCTTGGGGTAAATCAGCCCCCTCTCCACCTCTGGCCCGACGTCCTGTCCAACCTGCCCGCAAGCCTCTTGCGGGCTTGCGGGAACCGGCGGCATCACCATCAGCTTGATCTTCCCCTCGAACCCCGCCGCCAAGAACTGCCGCCGCACGTCTGCGGCATGCTTCTGTCCGCGCCAGTGCTCGATCTCCTCCTCCACCGTCTCGCCGTTCGCCGCGTGCTTCGTCACCTTCTTCGTCTTCGGGTCGTTGTCCGCGACGATGATGATTCCGCCCGCGCCCTTGAACCAGTCGATCCAGTTCTCCGGAAACTTGAAGCCCCACTTCATCGCGCCGGCGACGTTGCACGTCGCCGCGCATCCGCAGACTTCCTCGACCGTCAGCACGTCCTTCTCGCCCTCGACGATCACGATGGTCTTCCCGGCCTTCGCCGCCGCCACCACGCGCGGCAGACGGAACGGGACGCGCGCGATGTTCTTCTTCGAGAGCCCGAAACTCCATCCGAACTTCGCCTCCGGATCGGGCGTCTTGATGATGAACGTCTTCTTGCCGTCGTCCTTCACATACCGGCAAGATTTATAAAGCACGACCCCCTTCTCGTCCGTGTACACGTAGTCGCACACCCACTTGCCCCAGCGGCCCTTGATCGTCCGCTGCGGCCTGTCGTTCGACGGCATCAAATCCGCCATCTTCAGCCCGACGGCCTCGACAACCGCCTCCGCGCTGCAACCCGCGTGGCAGTGGAGCAGCCATCGCCCGTCCTCGCCCTTCGCGATCGAAAGCGACGGGTTGTCGTCTCCATGCGCCGGACACCGGGCGACCCATCCGCCGCCGCTTGCCTGGACTCCCCCGAACTTTCCTAAAAACTCGCTCTCGGATATCATGTCTTCATCCCTTGATTGGGGTTGTAAAGTCTCCCGCCGCCGCATAATCGGCTGCGGCATCCAGAATTTCTATCTCGCGCATCTCCGCAAGATCGCGCGACCTGGGCCGGTCGTAGCAGCGGTCGTCCATGACAAGCCGGTACTTCACGTTCCGGATCGCCTTGGCTCTCGATACGGCAAGCGTCCTGCGCGTCCCGCAGTCCGTCCTCACCGTCCACCACGTCTTTGGCCTCTCCATGCCGCGCTCCTTCCCCCTAAAACGTCACAGTGGCCGTCAGCGTCGCCGCCGCAAGCCAGTAGATGAACCTCCGCCAGTCGCCGCAAGTGGCGTACACAACCGCCGCCGCGACGTCCAGCGCTATCAGCAGAACCGGAAACACCTTCGTCACGCCGCATTCCTCCTTGGCACTTTGAAGAGCCCCGCCTTACGATGCCGCTTGTGTTCCTCCTTAAGGAACGCCGCGATCCGAGCCGCGAACTTGCGCACCTCGTCGGGCGGTGTGTGGTTGCCTTTGAGATAGCATTGGTTCACGCGCCAGTTCCTGCGGTCGATCTCGATGTCGCAGTAGCTCTTCCCTCCGAGGCCCAGCATCACGATCAGACTGTCGCCCTCGACGATGCCGCGACCGTAGGTGCCGTTGCCGACGCAGTTGCCCATTCGCCGACCCTCGGCGCGAAGCTCCTTCTGCGTCTTTGCCAGGACGAGCGTATAGCCGCATCCCCTTAGCGTCGCCGTGCGCCGCAGCGACTTCTGGAACGCCTCGATCTCCTCGAAGCGCACCTTCATCGTCTTTGCGATCCATTCCCTCTCGGCCTTCTCCTCCGCCTTGCGGCGCTTCCTCTCGGCGCGTTCGCGTATCTCCTCCAGTTCCTCCAGGCGCGCCATGAACGCCTTGCGGCCGCCGCGCGTCGGAGGGTAGAGGGTGCCGTCGTTCTTAAGGTCAAGCCCGGCGTCGAAGGCATGCTGGATGTACCGCCCGTATTCGTAGCCGTCCACGTGCCATTTCTTCAGCAACCCAGCAAGCCGTTCATAGTCGAGTTTGAGCTTGCATCCGGCCCTGTCGTTCCCAGGGTATTTAAGATGCCAGCGCATGTTGTCCAGCTCGTAGCAGAGATTATCCACGAGGTCGTAATGCCGACGCGCACCTTCAAGCGTCGTGTCGTGCCGCGCCGCCCAAAGGACGTACCTGATCGGCGGACAGTCGTATTTCCGCAGCATCTCCATGTTGTCCTTAACCCATTGGAAGATGCGCTTGTCCTTCAGCGCCTTCAGCCCGGCCGGGTTTATGAAGCAGTAAAGCCCTAACTTCGCCAGCAGCTCGACTTTCGGCTCCCGGCGATAGAGCGAGAGCCATTCCATGAGTCCCGTGCAGCATGGAACCTTGTCCGAATACTGGCAGTATTTGTACCGCGTCTCCTGTAGCGCTTCCGGGTTGATGGTGCGGTCATATGTTCGGCAAAGTCCGCGGCTCCCGTACTTGTAGGTGTATTCACCCGTCACGCCAGTGTAGAATCTGGCCCGGCGCCAGGGCGTCTCCGGTTCGTTTTTCCGGCGATGGAGATCTTTCCACGCCCAGTAAACCGTCCATCCCGCGATGCCGCGATATTCGCTGTGCGACATCTTGATTTCGCCCGTTTCAGGCCACATCCAGCTAACCTCCCGCACGACCGGCACATCGTCATAGCCTGGCTTCACTGCGACGTTCACGATGCAGACCTCTTTCTTTGTCGGCTTGTCGTAACCTAACACCTCCGCAAGGCTCTTTTCCTTGCGTTCGCATGGCACGATGTAGTTGTATCTATTCGTGATACGCGGCATCTTACGCCCGTTCCTGCGTTTATACCCTCCCCTAACGCGCCGGTCGAACTCCACGACCTCCGCAATCTGTTCGTCGGTAAGCATCATCCCACCTCGCTTTCGTCTGCCAGCATCACGCGGCGTCCCAGACTAATTACCCAATGGTCGCATTTAGGCTCTCCCCATTCTGGATGTAAACAGTTCGGGTAGATGTTCAGCCCGATGACTGTCATGTAAAGGTCCGCCTTCCTCCTGCCGCAGGAAAAACCCACGATGAGTTTTTTGACATTCTTACCGTCTTGGCGTCTGATGAAGTTACTGATCCGCGTCCGATAGTAGTCCTTCACTTCCCGATATTCCTCGCGCTTTTCGCCGCTCGCAATCATGTCGTACCATTTCTTCTTCAGCACAAGATGAAGGATCGAGCATTCGTCTCTTTTAAGCTTCTGCATGGATCACCTCGCTTTCACGCCTGTTCCATGCGTATAGTACGCGCCTGATGGATTCGTCCAGCGATCCGGTTGGCGGTTCGGTTGTTCGCTTGATTTCCAGGCCGCAGTTCAAGCACTTCACCTTCGCGTTGTAAAGAGTACCGTTCTCCCACGCAGACGCGTACACTTTTCTCGTATGGTAGTCAACGTGCTTCGAGCCGCACATCGGGCACGGCTCAATCTCGGCTTCCACCTCCTGAAAGCCGAGTTCGTTTTTAGGAAGCAACTCATATTCGGACGTTTTCATTTCCCACCGCCTTCCATGTTTGGCAAGCTGCATCCATCCGGCTCTCCGAAGTACTTGCAATCCGTCGGATATATCTCGCCGTCGCGACACTTGGCGCAAATTTCACCCCAGCTTGCTTTCCTTTGCATGAGCGTCCGGGCGTCCTGGAGCCAGCCGTCAATTCCGGCGACAAACTCGCCCATCTTGCTTTCGTCGCAGTTCTGCTTGATGATCTCGCGCAGCGTCGCAATCATCGGCTGCGCCTTGAACACCATATCTATCGCTTTAACCGACTTCATTCCTGCACCTCGCTTTCCTCGCCTTCGTCGTCGGCAGTACCGCATCCGAAGTCGTCCGCGCCGTCGATGTCGCATCCGCCGCCATACCGCGCCGGATCTTTGCACTCGCGCGCTAATTCGCAGCACTCGCATTTCATCCCTACACCTCGCTTTCGTCAACCTCGGCGGCATACCAATCCGCCGTGTGGGTGGCTATGATCTGCGGCGCAAAGGCTTTCATCGCCGCCCTCATTTCCTGCTCGGAGTATTCCTTCCCTACGCCCCACGGCCCCATGTGGAAGGTAATCGCCGCGATCTCCTCGCGCATCAGCGGGATCCCCAGCTCCGCCGCAATCGCCACGGAGCATGCGCCGTGTCCGGGATATTCCGGCTGCATATACTCCCATGACGGCGCTTCGTCCTGTGCCGCGCCGGTCACGGCGCGGTAGCACCGACACTTAACAAGGTCGTGCAGCATTCCCACGAGATACGGCGATTCCGGGCGCGGCCAGTAAACGTGCAGCGCATCCGTCAACGCAACCAACTTCTGCGTCACATTCACGCTGTGCCTCAAAAGTCCTCCGCGCCTGGCAAGATGGTGTCCCTTGCTCGCCGGCGCAACATAGTACCCGATTTCAGCAAGAGCCATACCGTACAGTCGTTTTTTGTCGCCAACTCCGAAGGCGTGGTTGAAAAAAATGTTCATGTCGCGCTCGAGGTCGCGATCAATGAGATACGAGTGAAGATCATTGTTCATCCCTGCACCTCGCTTTCCTGTTCCGGTGTGGTCGCCGGCGTTTCCAGCATTTCGAAGAAAAAGCCCTGGCTCTGCTTAGGCTTCCGCTTCGCCTTGGCCGCCTTGGCCCGTTCCTTCTTCTTCAGCTCGCGAAGCTCCGCCTTAGCCTTCGAGCTTCCATGCGCAACCCGTTCTTCAAGCCGCTCTTTCCTCGTCGTCGGCTTCTTCGGCTTCGCACTATCGGAGCGGCGGGCTTCAGCCCGCTTCTCCCAGTCCTTCGGAACGTCCTCGAACCAGTGCATCGCGATCGCGTAAATGACGCCCGGGTCGATGTGACCGCTCGATCCATGCAGCGCCTTCCTTGCCACGGCCTCGATGAACCGCCAGCAGCCCTTGGCGTCCTTGCCCTCGGCCTTGCAGCGGGCCTTCAGCTCGTCGGTCGCGTTCTTCTGGAAGTACGCCTCGACCGCCTTCACCGGATCCGTCGGGTCGATGTCGCCAGCGTCCTTGATGAAGCACTTGTACGCCTCCTCCACGTAGTCGCGCCTCTTCGTTCCCGTTTCCGGCTTTTCCGTTCCCGAATCAGCCTTTCCCGTTTCCGTTTCAGCCTTTTCCGTTTCCGAATCGGCCTGTTCCGTTTCACGGGCGACGTTCAACATGTCCTCGGGCTTGAATCCGGTCGCGCGGTCGATGGCCGCTTCGAGAGGCGTCTTCGGCGCGGCCTCTTCCAGCACCTGTTCACTATTCACTATCACCTCTTCGCTCATCCTTCAGCCCTCCTTCCTGTAAGGCATGACGACCGCCTTCCACGGCGCCGAACACGTCAGCATTAGCGGCGTCACCGTCCCGCAATCGGTATGCAGCAGGAATTCATCGTCGTCGATCGCCTCCAACGCATCCCTCAGCAATCGCGGATTCACGCAAAACTTGCACTTGATGTCATCCATGTCCGCAACCGGCATTTCAGCCTCAGCCGCCGTAATCGTAATATAGTTTTTCGCCGCGAACACGCATCGCCCTCGATCCAACAAAATCTCCACCCCGCTCGATTCGTCGCTCGCAAGCGCAGTACGCCCTATCGCCTCGACAAACAGCCTCCTGTCCAGCCGGATTGTATGATTCAGGCTTCCCGCTTTCGGTATCACTCCCCGCCAGTTCGGATATCCGCCCGCAAACGCCTTCGCCGTCATGCTCCATTTGTCGCCCGTAATCTGCGCCGCCGAAGAGTCAAACACCATATACACGTCACCTTCCCCCATCCGCTCCAGCAGCCCGTACAAAACCGCAACCGTTTTCGCCGGCAGCGTGACAGCCGTTCCCGGCGCGTTCCCCGCGTCCCTCGGCCTGCATTCCACATGCGCAAGCCGCCGTCCGTCCGTCGCCGTCATGCCCAGCAGGCCGTCCTTCAATTCGATATTCACGCCGCACAGATCCGCGCGCGTCGCATCCGCCGACATGGCGAACTTCACCTTCCGCAGCATTTCCCGCAAATCCCCAGCGTCGATATGCACCGCTCCTCGCGCCGCCTCCTTCGGCCCGGTCATCGCGGCAAAGCCCTCCACCCCGCACTTTGCAAGCTTGAACTTCACTCCTCCGCACCTCAACATTATCTTCCCGGCGGCGCAATCGCCGATCTCCGCATTGCCGTCCGGCAGCGCCCCCGCAAACGCCGCGAACGCCTCGCCGGAAACACTCGCCGTCCCCGCCTCCGCGATTTTCCTGCCGGCGCGCCATTCAACCTGCACCTCCCCGTTCGAGCCCGTCACCGACAGGCATCCGCTCGCGTCTATCCTGACCCGGCTGAACACGCTCAGCCTGTCCCTCGCGACAAGCCCCTTGACTGCTCGGGCCGCCTCCGCAAGGTCGGCCCTCGTTATCGTAATTTTCATTTATTGTTTCTCCGTTTGATCCGCCGGTTCCGTCCGGCGCCCGTCCTGGCGTCCCGCCAGAAGCCCCACTCTCTCCAGCCGCTCGCGGATCGCAAGCCGCGCCTGCTGGCAGATCGACCCCTCGAAATCCTCCGCAAGACTTCTCAGCCCCGCGTACCATTCATCGGGGATTTTTACGTGTATCACTGTCTCCATGACCGTTTCTTCCTCACACAAGCCCGTTCCTCGGCAACGGCGCGAAGCCGTCCTTGCGCACGCGCGGGCCCGCGATTCGCGGCCGCGCGTACGGCCCGTCCGGCGTCTTCTCCTCCAGCGCGGCGACAGTCTCGTCCGTCCACCACTTCTCGGCATACGCTTTGCTCACCCTGTGCGCCACTCGCTCCAGCCACCCGTGGATATCCTCAAAGCAGTAGACAGTCTGCGTCCGCTTGTCGTCGCCGTCCCAGTTGCCCTGGCGCGCGCGCACCCAGCCGCGCTTCCATGCGGCCTTGACCGTCTGCACGTTTAGTCCGAACTGGTCCTTGACCTGCTCCGGCGTTCCCCAGCGGAAATCGTACGGCCTCTCCCGCGCGCCGAATATCTCGCTCGCCGGTTGTGCCGCCGCCGCTGCGCTTGCGGCAATCCGTTCCGCCTCGCTCACAGCAGCCTCCCCTGCGCCGCACCCGGCGCATCCCCTGAAATCACGGCGCGGTCTCTCCCGCCGTCACCGCAAGTGGTTGTTTTTGGGCTGTCGGTCAAGCCCGCCTGCGCGGCGCCGGCCGATTCCACACGCCTCCATATCTCCCGTATCTTTTCCGGAATCTTCCATCCCCTCGGCCTCAGCCCCAGGTTCTCCGCGTCCACCGCCTCGTGCACGACAGTCGCTATAAATCTCTCCATCAGCCCGTCGCCCACATGCCGCGCATGGAAACACAGCCACTCCGCCGCGCCTTTCCAGTAATCCGGGAAAGGCAGGTCGCCGACCTTCTTCACATTCGGCCAGTACCTGCGCGCCGCCCTCGCAAGCGCCGCTTTCACCTCGTCGGCAGTCACTTACATCGTCTCCGTATCGGAGCGGGCGGCTTCAGCCTCCGCCTCCAGGTCGTTGATCGCGCTCGACTGCGGCGGCGTGAAAATCACCCACAGCGCGCAGTAGACAACGCCCAGTACGCCCAGCAACGCCCCCCCCGATCCATTCCATGATCGCCTCGCGGCGAATCCTCCGGCGAAGCTCTCGCTCCGCCGGCGATTCGGTCATCCTGTAGCAGTCGATCCCGCTCATCGTTTTCCTCCTGTCCTGTCCCGCGCCCATTCGCCGGCGCATCCGTCGACGAGCCTCATGAGCGCGATCGCGAAGCACGATCCGCCGAACTCCGCGTCGATCAGCTCGCGCAGCCTCGCGCGCCTCCTGCGGCGCTCCGCGTCCGTCGCGTCCAACGCGTCGAGCGACTGGGCGTATGCAATCAGGGCGTTCTCAAAGTCTGTGCTCATCGTTTTTCTCCTGTCCTGTCCCGAGCCGATCACGGCGCGGGTATTGCATTAGGCGTTTAACGCCTTTGGTGCAAAAAATAAAGCACCTTCTTTTTTGGCAATCGCGAGCTCATCGACCACGTCGGGCGTTAAACGCCCCTTGGCCAAAAAAAGGGATAGCCAGTCCGATGGCGCAAGGTTCATCCTGGCGGCTCTTTGCTCGACCTCACTTGCCAGCGAGTCGCCGAGTTGCAGATTCAATACGACTATTGATGATTGCATTGTCTTCCTCCGTGAGGGTTGTGTTTACTGTTTCTTCTACGATCAGGTGGCGGACGTACTCAGAGACTTTCATCTTGTGTTCCTCCGCCTCCTTTTCAATAGCGCGATAGAGGCTCTGCGTCAACTTGACGCCGAGCATCTTCACGTTTGGATTTTCTTGATGTGCCATTTGTTCATCCTAATGAGGGTTGAAAACGTGGCATATTATACCACAGGCGTTTAACGCCTGCAACCACCTTTTTGCACTTTTTTTCACCGCCCGAAAATACTATACTTGTACATATGATTTCAGAGATATGTCTTTTAGCTGTTAGGAGTTCTGGGAATCCCGTTGCCACCACCGTTCTGATCCTTGGTGCAGTTGCGGGGTTTGTTCTGTATTTTCTTGGTAAAGGGCGCGGCTATCAGGAAGGTGAATCCTGGGGCCGCGCATCTGAACGTGAACTGCTTGAATCCAGCCGCCGAGAATTGGAGCGCGGCAGAAAGGCATTGGACGAACGGTCACGCGCTGTTGCCGCCTCCGAGTCCTCTGCCAGAAAAAACATAGAACAGTCAGAACGTACGAAAGCACTTGCTGATTCATACTCCAAAACCGTGCGTGGCCAGGCGCAGAAGCTGCTTGACGAGGCCAGAGCCAAAGCGGACAACGCGCTCGCAGACAAAGAACGGCAACTCGTTTCCATCGTCAACACCGCGCAGTCCTCACACCCCGACAACCATTACATATCCGCAGTCCTCACAGATTGCATTCTTGAATTGATGGAAAAGCACTTGACCATGCAAGGCGTAGATTGGTCGGCTCCTGTCACGGCCAAAAAGATGCGGAAAAGTCTTTCCGGTCAGACCCGCCAATGGCACTACGAAGCCAGGTACTACAAGTTGCAGACACTTCTTTACGAATCCCTGTTCCCGGAACTGTTGGAATATTCCGACAAAGACTCTGCCGATGATGCTACTCCGCCTGTTCCTGAAAAGACCACGGAAAGGGATTGGCTCTCCGATGACGAATACGCAAGACTGTCATCTACGGAGAAAAGCCAGCTTGCGCTTGATCGCTACATCGCCTCGCATAACAAGTCGAAGTGGCAGATTGGGCGTGATTACGAATTGTATATAGGGCACTGCTACAGGCGTAAACATTTCCAAGTCGAGCATATCGGCATGGAAAAGAAGCTCGCAGACATGGGCCGCGACCTGATATGCCAGAGCGATTCTAAGTCGCCAAGTCCTGAGACGCACGTTGTTCAGTGCAAATATTGGTCGAAGGAGAAACTGATCCACGAGAAGCATGTCATGCAGTTGTTCGGCACGACCGTTGAATATGCGTTTTCACATGGAATAAAGATGACTAACGGCCGCTTGCCTGCTCGATTGAAGCCGGTATTGATCACCTCTACCAGGCTGTCTGACATGGCGAGTCATTTCGCCGTAGCGCTCGGAGTTCAATACTATGAAAACATTGGTCTCCCCGAAGATGTCACATCGTTTCCACGCATCAAGTGCAACAAGTCAAGCGGGATATTCCATTTGCCGTTTGACGAGCAGTATGACGTCACGAAGATCGTGCCGTCGGAAGGGGACTGTTTTGCCACTACCGTTGCAGAGGCAGAGTCGAAAGGCTTTCGCCGGGCCAAAAAGTTTTACACGCTTCCAAGATCTTCGCAGCCAGTTCCGCCGTCTTGAAGTCTCAACCCGTCCCGAATAATGCGCTGGTTTTTTATGATACAGAATATGATACAAAAAAAGAGCGCAATAAGCGAAATAAGCGCAAAACCCCTTATTTTTCGCCCCCTAAACCCCCTGCCTCGGTTCGAGCCCAGTCAGTCGCACCAATCAAGAAAGTCTGTGTGCCTGTTTTTGATGCACCTGTGTTTTCACAGGGTTTCATGCGGCCGCAACAGGTTCTGCGGCATAAGACATTATAGAAACGGCAACAAATGGGGTTGATCCATTGGGAGGGCCGCGCTCCGTCGCGGCCACATATGACGGACGGGACAGAGCCCGTCCCTCCCTGATGCAAATCAAGTCCTTTAATTGCCGGAGCAATAGATGAAAGGCGCGGGGGAATCTGCGGCTTGAGACTTCGGACTCAAGACATCGGACTTCCGGGAAAGTGTCAACCGCTCCATTTTCAGGAAAATCGCACCCTATGCGGCCGCGGGCCGTTTTGACACGCACATGTTTTAGCATTATACTTGCCGGACGCCCGGGTGTCGCTTTCCCGGGCGCGAAACAAGGAGTTTCTCATGCAATTCAAAGGTACGGTGACGGCGATGGTCACGCCGTTCGGCGCGGACGGCGGGGTGGATTTCGGCGCGTTGCGCGCGCTTGTGGAAAGACAGGTCGCCGGAGGCGTGGAGGGGCTTGTTCCAGTGGGCACGTCGGGCGAATCGCCCACGCTCGACCGCAAGGAGCATCTCGAGGTGATCGAAAAGACGATCGAGGCCGCCGCAGGGCGCGCGTTCGTCGTTGCCGGAACGGGCGCGAACTCGACGGCCGAAGCCGTAGATCTTACAAGGGAAGTGATCGCCATGGGCGGGGCCGCCGCCACGCTGCAGGTCACGCCATACTACAACAAGCCGAATCCCGAGGGTCTGTACAGGCACTTTGCGGCAGTCGCCGACCTGGGGCTGCCGGTCATACTGTACAACGTGCCAGGGCGCGCCGGGCGCGACATACCGCTTGAAACGGTAGTACGCCTTGCCGCGCATCCGAACGTGGCGGCCATAAAGGAGGCTGCGGGAAGCGTGGACCGCGTTTCAGCCATCAAGAACGCCGTGCCGGACTTCACCGTGTTTTCGGGCGACGACTCGCTCGCACTGCCAATGATAAGCGCAGGCGCCGACGGCGTAATCTCGGTGGCGTCGAACGTCATTCCGCGCGAGATGTCGGACTTCATCCGCAAGGCGCTCGCGGGCGATCCGGCCGCGCGCGCCGAACACAGGCGCCTGTGGCCGCTTTTCCGCGACCTGTTCATCGATACGAACCCGATCCCCGTGAAAGAGGCGCTTGCCGCGATGGGGCTTCTGCGGCCCGGGTTCCGTCTGCCGCTGTGCGAAATGGACGCGGGGAAGCGTGCGAAGCTCGAAGCGACGATGCGCAGTCTTGGACTCCTTTGAAAGAAACGGACGGAAGAATGAAAATAGCGATTCTCGGAGCGGCCGGGCGCATGGGCAGGATGCTCACGGCCCTTGCGGAAGAAAAAGGCAGCGGGCTTGAAGTCTGCGCGAAGGTGGACATAGCGGAAGGTTTCGACAAGACATGGGACGGCAGCGGCGCCGAAGGCGTCGTGGACTTTTCCTTCCACGCGGCCGTTCCGGAAAACATCGGCAAAGCGGCTGCGAAAGGCATTCCGTACGTGCTGGGCACGACCGGTCTGTCCGCCGGGGAGCAGGCGGCCGTGGACGAAGCCGCGCGCTCAATACCCGTGGTGCAGAGCGGAAACTATTCCCTTGGCGTGAACCTGCTGCTGGCGCTTGTCGAAAAGGCGGCGCGCACGCTCGGCGCCGGGTATGACATCGAAGTAGTCGAAATGCACCACCGCCGCAAGAAAGACGCGCCGTCCGGCACGGCGCTCATGCTTGCGAAGGCTGCCGCCGAAGGCGCGGGCGTCGATTTCGAAGCGAACGCGATATACGGCAGGCGCGGCGAGCCGGGCGAGCGCCCGGCCGGAGAAATCGCGATACACGCGCTGCGCGGCGGATCGGTCGTGGGCGACCACACTGTGATTTTCGCCGGCGAAACCGAGCGCGTGGAACTCGTCCACAGGGCGCAGGACCGCCGCGCTTTCGCGGCCGGCGCGCTCAAGGCCGTGCAGTGGGCCGCGGGGCGCAAACCCGGCGCTTATGCAATGCGCGACGTTCTCGGCTTCTGAAAACCAGATTCTCCATCCGCATCGGCGGAAAACAACGCAAAACAAAACATGGAAACGAAAAAATGCAAAAAAGACCGGTAGTGTTCGTAATCCGCGACGGCTGGGGCGTGAACCCGCGCAAGGAAGGCAACTCCGCATTCGCCGCAAAGACCCCTGTCATAGACCAGATACGCGCCCGCTATCCGCACTGCCTGCTCGACTGCTGCGGCGAAGCGGTGGGTCTGCCCGACGGCTATCAAGGCTCGTCGGAGGTCGGCCACCTCAACATGGGCGCGGGGCGCATCGTCGTCCAGGAACTCAAGCGCATCGACGACGGCCTTTCGTCGGGCGAGCTTTTCGAAAGCCCCAAGTGGAAGAATCTCATCGCCGAATGGAAAAAGAACGATTCGCAGTTCCATTTCTTCGGGCTTCTCCAGGACGAGGGCGTCCACGCCCACCAGGAGCATCTCTTCAAGCTGATGAAGCGCGCGCGCAAGGAATTCCCCGAGGGGAAGATCGTAGTCCATCCTTTCCTCGACGGACGCGACACGCCGCCGCGCTCTACCCTTGAATACATCGCCCGCCTGAAACAGGAACTCGCCGCCGTCGGCAACGCGATGATCGGTACGGCGATGGGCCGCTACTACGGCATGGACCGCGTGAAGAACTGGAAGCTCACGAGCGAAGCGTACGACTGCATCGTGTCGGCGAAGGGCAAGAAGGCGGCGACGATCGAGGAGTGCGTCAAGACGGAGTACGAGACGGGCAAGACGCCCGACGGGACGCCCATGACGGACGAATACATTCCCTGCTACGTTATCGGCGGCTACAGCGGCATGAAGGACGGCGACGTCGTCATGCACACCAACTACCGCCAGGATCGCGCGATACAGCTCACCCAGGCGTTTGTCTGCGACGACTATCCGGGCGAGAGGTCCGCGCGTCCGAAGGTCGCGTTCCTCGGCTTCACGCGCTACTGGGACGAATTCGAGGACTACCTCCTTGGCGCGATGGGCGCGGGCGGCGGCATGGACAATCTGCTCGGCGAAGTCGTGTCAAAGGCGGGAATCCGCCAGCTGCGCATCGCGGAGACGCAGAAGTTCCGCCACGTGACGAGCTTTTTCAACGGCAAGTCCACGACACCTTCCGAAGGCGAAGACCAGGTGGAGGTCAAGAGCCGCTTCGATCCCGCGACATTCGCGAGCCATCCGGAGATGGACGCCTACAACGTCACGGACGAACTCCTCAAGAGGCTTGAAAACAACCCTTACGGCTTCATCGTGGTCAATTACGCGAACTGCGACATGGTCGGCCACACCGGCGACATGAAGGCCGCGACGAAGGCCGTGGAAGTGACCGACGAATGCATCGGCAAGATTCTTCCGCGCCTCCTCGAGCTCGACGCGCACGTTCTCATTTTCGCCGACCACGGCAACGCCGAGCAGATGGTGGACTACAAGACGGGGCTTACGAAGACGTCGCACACGCTCAACCTCGTGGACTGCTTCTACGTGGCGAACGACGCGGCCGGCGTGAGGCTCACGCCTCTCGCGAAACTCTCCGCCGTGGCGCCGACCGCTCTCCAGATGATGGGGCTTCCCGTTCCGCCGGAAATGACCACGCCGTCGCTCCTTGCCGGCAAGGAAAACTGGTCGGAATCCGCGCTCGCGGTCTGACGCCGCTCCGAATGCGATGTCGTCCGCCGTTCCAAGCAGACTGCGTGCGGCCCTTGCGGCCGCGTTGCTTCTTGCATTGGACGCGGCGGGCGCCGTTTCATATTCGGACGCCTATTTTTCCGCGCGCAACGACGACCGCGCCGTGCGCAAATCCACCACGCTCATAGTCCTGCACACCACCGAGGCGCCGGCGAAAAGCTCCTTGAACAAACTCAGCGAGCGCGGCGAGGCCCACTACTGCGTAACCGAAGACGGAACCGTCTACCGCATAATCGACAAAGACCGCGTAGCGTTCCATGCGGGCCGGTCCATGTGGCGGGGCAAGCGTGTCGTGGACGATTTTTCCGTAGGCATAGAAGTCGTGGGCTACCACAACCGTCCCGTCACGCTCAAGCAGCTGGAATCGCTCAAAGAGCTCATAAAGGAACTCAAGAAGAAATACAAGATCGGCGACGCCGGTGTCGTGTCGCACTCGCACGTGGCGTACGGAGCGCCGCACAAGTGGCAGAAAAAGGCGCACCGCGGGCGCAAACGGTGCGGAATGCTGTTCGCCATGCCGTCGGTGAGGGCCGAACTCGGCCTTGCGGCGCGTCCCAAGGGCGACCCGGACGTGAGAGCCAAGCGCCTTGTGAACGCGGACGCCGCGCTTGCGCGTGTTTTGTACGGGCCGGTCGATACGATGAAGACGGTGTATGCAAAGCCGAAACCGGCGGCAGGCCAGTCCGGAGCGAAAACCGCCGCGAACAATTTCTGGAAGCGCGTGAAGGCGAAGCCCGCGGCGGCGGCCGGGAAAAAACCGGCTGCCGCCCGAAAGCCGCCCGCGGCGGGAACCTCCGCGAACGCCGCGCGCCCCAAAGGGCAGACGCAGGCGGCCGCAGCGGGCGGCGCGAAGCCCGCGCGGCGGCGCACGGCCGCGGCGAACACCCGCGCGCCGGCCGCCGCAAGCCTTCCCGAGGGAATACGCACGATAGGCCGGGACGGCGCGTCGATCGAAGCGCTTGCCGGGAAAGAGGCGTTTCAGCGCACGACATTATGGTTCAAGCCCGACGGGTCGTGGGGCTGCGGCGACAAGCTCGCGGGCAAGGCTCCGCTTCCGTACGGCACCCGCGTGCTTGTTGGATATTCGGCGGCGGGCCAGGTCGGGCCCAAGCGCACGGCCGTGTCCATCTGCGGATCGAAATGGAAAAGTTCCAAGACGTACTACTACGACGGGCGCACGCTTGTCCCAGGCGACCGCATCGATGAAAAGTCGATCCGCAACGGCACTATGATATTCGTCAGGAAGTGACGCAGCCCCGGCCCCCGTTCCGGAGGCTGCGGGCGCATCTGCGCAATTCACCGTCTTGCTTTTTGATTATGGGAAACAACTGTTTGAAACAACATTCCTTTGGCGTACGCTCGTTGTTTTTTCCAGTTGTTCCGGTTGTTTCCAATCTCAAACCGCATGGGTGAAAAACGCAGATGCGCCCTTTAAAACGCGCTTGCGGATTTTGGGCGTATCTGCATAATTCACCGTCTGGCTTTTTGATTATGGGAAACAACTGTTTGAAACAACATTCCTTTGGCGTACGCTCGTTGTTTTTCCCAGTTGTTCCGGTTGTTTCCAATCTCAAACCGCATGGGTGAAAAACACAGATGCGCCCTTTAAAACGCGCTTGCGGATTTTCGGCTTGACACATAGATGGGAGATTTTGCAAACTCTCAGCGTTTCGCGGGGGTGTGTCTTCTCCGCAACGCCAGTGCATGAAGATGCCATGACAGAAATAAAATCGCATGGAACGCCATTTAAGGCGCGCCGG
>Ga0310695_10004989_pt1 | contig 23696 bp, 24 predicted proteins | sample RumenRJG_04DNA_FD_203882 | JGI IMG/M metagenome (GOLD analysis project Ga0310695, IMG submission 203882) | Bovine rumen microbial communities from Lethbridge, Alberta, Canada - RJG_04 (v2) (version 2) | ecosystem: Host-associated > Mammals > Digestive system > Stomach > Rumen | place: Canada...
TTCTATAGTACGAAATCGTAATTGATTTGGAAGGAAGGTTCTTGCCATGAAAAAAGAAACGACCGGCACGGTAATCTCCGTATCAAAACAATGGTGGTTTAAAATTAACACAAAGGCTGTCAGAAAAGGCCCTATGGACGGGGCTGTGTTCCCGCACATCATTAAAGTCTCATATATAGTTGACGAAAAAGAATACACTAGTAAGAAATGGATTCGTGCCGGTGCACCTGTTCCAATCGAGGGCAGTTCCGTTAAAGTCGTCTATAATGATGATGTACCAGCTAAAGCAAAGATATTCTATTAGTGAAACGGGACTGTTCAATGAGAAAAACTCTTTGGATTTTCTTTCGATGGAGGTGAAAAATGGAGACCATCCAACTGGACTACAATGAGTACAAAGGGCGAAAATACAACGCCGAGATTCATTCGGATCAATACATGTCTATTGAACCCGGGGATAACGGATTTGAAATACATTGGGTTGATGCGGGGACTGATTTGAAAATGTCAATTCAGGACAGTATGCTTTCAGACTGGTTGGAAGACCCGATTGCCTATGGCGCATTCGAGGACGGCAGGATGGTGGGATTTGTCGAGGGTTTTCTTGAGAAGTGGAATAACCGCTTTCGAATCACCAATATCTGCGTTTTTGAGGAAGCTGACCGCAGACACGGATTTGGAGCGCTGCTTCTTAACAGAATCATGGTTGATGCTGTGAGCAGCGGCGCGAGAATGGCAGTGCTTGAAACCCAAAGCTTTAACTTTAATGCTATTTCTTTTTATCAGAAAAATGGCTTTGAGATGATAGGTTTTGACCGATACGCCTATTCCAACCAAGGGCCTGAAGAACACAATATGCGTATTGAAATGGGAATAAAGTTGAGTCAGTAACTCAGAAGCCAATCAAACAAACCTAGTTTGTCGAGATGTTTATAAAGGTGTAGATTTTCGAACGCTATTCAAATGGGTAGCGTTTTTTTGATGAACCAGCGCTTACGCTGTCGAATTAAATCTGCATACGTTAAGGAGTACATACAACAAACTCTATCTTGTTTGAAAAAAAGAATGTTTGACATTGATCGGACAATATGAAAAAATAGAACCGATAAGAACGTTACTTGCAAAAGGCGTTATCTTAGAAAAAAGTTTGTATAGGTGATATTCTTCGGAAGCGCGACTCATACATAAAAGACGTTTTATGTTTGGTGTGCTTCCGTTTTTTATTGAAAGGAGGAAGACCATGAAGATCATCAAAAAGATCAACACATCCGCTGCGATCGCTCTGGATTCGATGGGAAGAGAGATTGTCGTCTTTGGCAAAGGCATCGGTTTTCCTGCCGTTCCTTACGAACTTGAGGATCTTTCTTTGATCGAAAGGACTTTTTACGATGTGGAACCGGAATATCGGGGAGTGATCGCGAACATTCCCGATGACATCGTAAGCATCGCTGCCCAGATTGCGGAGATGGCGGAGAACGAACTGGGGATGGAACTCAGTCCGAATTTCCCGTTCACACTGGCCGATCATCTGAACTTTGCCGTAGATAGACTGAGAAGCGGCATCGATCTGACCGTAGCGATCTCTTACGACATCCGCTATCTGTATCAGAAAGAATATGCTATCGCAAAGAAAGCGTTGAAGCTGATGTATGAAAAAGCACAGATCCTGCTTCCGGAATCCGAAGCCGTGAACATCGCCCTTCATCTGATCAACTCGGAAAAAGGGACCAACAGCGCCACCAAGGTCGTTCGTGACGCCCGGATCGTTTCGGAAGTCGACCGTATCATCGAGCAGCAGATGGGCATGAAGATGGACAAAAGCAGCTATGAGTATTCCCGCTATGTCAAACACCTGATGTATCTGGTGCAGCGCTTCGAATCACCGGATGACTCTGAGGTCAAGAACGCGATGATGCTCAACACGCTGGCCAAGGAATACCCGCAGATCTATACCTGTGCACTTGCCATCACCAACTATTTCAATAAGACCTGGGGATGGAACTGTTCCAAGGATGAGACCCTGTATCTGATGCTTCACATCAACCGGCTTTTGAATTAGGTATGAAAGAAAAGATCATCGATCATTTTAAAAACGACAGTAATATCGTATCGATCGCTGAAAACGGCGATATGCTCTTTATTACGGTCAAAGACAGCGGACTCATCGATCTGGAAGCGATCGAAGCTTTGAAAGATGTGAGTTCCGTGCGTTTATCAAGAAACAAGATAACGATCAAAACAAAGGAGAAAACAATGGCTGATTATAAACAGATAAGTTCAAATATCGTCGGCTTGGTCGGCGGTAAGGACAATATTTCTTACTTCACGCATTGCGTGACCAGACTCAGATTCAATCTGAAGGATGCGTCTAAGGCAAAGAAAGAAGAGATCGACAAGCTGCCGGGCGTTTTGGGTTCACAATGGCAGAATGGCCAGTTACAGGTCATCATCGGTCAGGCGGTCGGTGATGTCTACAAGGAGATCTGCGAGACCAATGGTCTGACGATGGAAAAGGCTGTCGATGAAAATGTCGACGCAGTCCCTGCCCAAAAAGGCATCAAAGGCATTATCGACAAAGTCTTCGATGGCATTTCCGGTTCTTTGACGCCGTTCATTCCAGCCCTGATCGGTTCCGGCATGATCAAGGTCATCCTGATCTTTGCGGATATGCTCGGCGCAGATGCGGCAAGCGGTACATACCAGCTGTTAAGCTTTGCGGGTGATGCCGGCTTCTACTTCTTGCCGATCATCATCGGTGCTTTTGCGGCTAAGAAATTCGGTGCCAACCAGGGTCTTGGCATGGTCATCGGCGGCATGCTGGTATATCCAAGCTTCGCTGCAGCGACCGGCCTCAACTTCTTAGGCATCCCTGTCTATTCCAATTCTTATTCTTCAACGATCATTCCGATCATCTTGAGCTGTGCTGTCATGGCTCCGATCGAGAAGTTCTTCGCAAAACATTCTCCGGAGATCTTAAGATCCGTTCTGGAACCTTTATGCACGATCTTGGTCATGATCCCGCTGGCATATTGCCTCTTAGGTCCGATCGGTTCCTTCTTAGGTCAGTATCTGAGTGCCTTCGTATTGTGGCTATATAACACGATCGGCTTCATCGGTGTTGCTTTGTTTGCGGCAATCATGCCTTTCGTCATCATGACAGGTATGCATGGCGCCTTCGTTCCATATCTTTTACAGATGCTGACAGATCCTAGCATCGGTTATGAACCGATCTTCTTTCCGGCGCTGATCATCTCCAACATCAACCAGGGCGTTGCCGCTCTTGCCGTCGCATTGAAGACCAAGTCCGCAGAGCTCAAGTCTACTTCCTTATCGACGGCGGTCACAGCCATCGTTGCCGGTGTCACAGAACCTGCCATGTATGCGGTCAACTTCAAATACAAGACACCTTTATATGGTGCAATGATCGGCTCGGCTATCGGCGGTCTGGTGGCAGGTATCTTCAAGTGTGCCATCCAGGCTTTTGCCGGTGCATCTTCGATCATTGCGCTGCCGCTGTTTGTTTCTGCTAACAACCCAAGCAACCTCACGTATATGATCATCGCCACTATCGTCGGCATGGTCGCGACCTTTGCGGCTACCTGGGTCTTATACAAGGAAGAAAAATAATACCGGAACAAAAACGCAGGCATCTTGAGGTGCCTGCCGTTTTCACAAAAAAGGAGAACTCAATGTCATTTCCAAAGGATTTTTTATGGGGCGGTGCCACTGCCGCCAATCAGGTCGAAGGCGGCTATGACGAAGGCGGAAAGGGCTTAAGCATTGCCGATCTTTTAAGCAATGGCACCCATTCAAAGCCCAGGATCATTTCCAAAGAAACGGAAGAAGGGCTCTACTATCCCAACCGCATCGCTTCTGACTTCTATCACCATTACAAGGAAGATATCGAGCTCATGGCAGAGATGGGCTTCAAGGCCTACCGCATGTCGATCGCCTGGACCAGGATCTATCCGACCGGTGAGGAAGAGACGCCTAACGAAGAAGGCCTGAAGTTCTATAAGAACGTCTTTGCCCTGCTGCACAAGTATTCGATCGAACCGATCGTCACCCTGTCTCATTACGAGATGCCGGTCCATCTGACAAATAAGTACAACGGCTGGGCATCAAGGGAAGTCATCGATCTGTTTTTGAAATACGCAAAGACCGTATTTGAATACTACAAGGATGATGTGAAATACTGGCTGACTTTTAATGAGATCAACTGCGGCTGTCTGCCTCTTGGAAACTACATGTCCCTTGGTATACGCAATGAAGGTACGCGTAACTTCTTAAATCAGGTGGATGACAAGAACCTGCGCTACCAGGGCCTGCATCATCAGTTTCTGGCTTCCGCACTGGCGGTAAGAGAAGGCCATAAGATCAACAGGGATTTCAAGATCGGAAACATGATCGCCATGATGCCGGTCTATCCGCTCACTCCGGATCCCAAAGACATGCTGCTGTATCAGAAGAACTGGCGGGATATGCAATACTATTGCGCCGATGTGCAAGTCCGGGGAGCCTATCCTTACTCTGCGGAAAAATTCTGGAAAGATAACGGGATCACACTGGACATCAAAGAAGGTGATCTTGAAATACTCAAGGAAGGAAAAGTTGATTTCTTTTCTCTGTCCTACTATCAGACCAATTGCGTGACGTGCGATAGCTCGGTCGCCAAAAGTGCCGGCAATCTTCTCGGCGGTGCCAAGAACCCATATCTTACATCGAGTGAATGGGGCTGGCAGATCGATCCGGATGGTCTTCGTTTCACGTTGAACGAGCTCTATTCCCGTTATCAGATCCCTCTGCTGGTCGTTGAAAACGGCCTGGGGGCTTTCGATAAGCTGGAAGAAGATAAATCCGTCCATGATCCCTACCGCATCGACTATCTGAAGAAGCACATCATCGCGATGGAAGAGACGATCGAAGACGGTGTGGATCTGTTTGGTTACACGTGGTGGGGCTGGATCGATCTGACTTCCGCTTCGACCGGCGAGATGGGCAAGCGCTACGGATTCGTCTATGTCGATTCTGACGACTATGGAAACGGATCGTTTGAGCGATTCAAGAAAGATTCCTTCTACTGGTACAAAAAAGTCATAGCCAGCAATGGGGAAGATCTCTCATAAAAAGCACAAGAAACTTTAACATACAGGAAGAAGCGTCTGAGGATCACAGCGACTTGAAAACGCTTCTTTTTTTAAATGCGGTCTTTGTTTACGGGCATGATGTTCAATCCTTCCGAAGGTCAACAAAGTGTAGATTAGCGTACAGAATACACGGAATCGTTACGGAAACTGTCCTTGATGTGCTAGAATGAAATCAGTTCAGAAGCCGTAAAAGAAAAGACAAGTAATAAAAGACAAGGACACCTTAAGCTCTGAGAATTGAATAAAGTATCGGGGCTTTTCTTTAGATTTTGCTGATCGAATAATAATGAATGGTGCTGAAAAGCAGCTCCCGCAATGCAGCATCCTGAATCGTTTATCTGAATCGCTCAATTTACAGAATATGAACCTATTTACAAAGAAACAGTTATTTATTAAAATATAAATGCAACCAATATTCAGTTGCAGGAAAGGAAAACATGTCCAAAAAGAAGAATCTGATCGAGAAGCTGTATCGCAAGCCATATCCGAAGAACTTCACAACAAGAGAGCTCGATGCTCTGATGAGCAGATGTAACTGTACCAAGTTTCAGGGTGGCAGGGGATCAGGAATCGGATATGTCCATAATCCAAGCAAAAGGATCGTGCAGTTCGACGGCCCGCATCCCGGAAACGAACTGTATAAATACCAGATAGAGAAGATAAAGAAGTTTATCGATGAAATAGGCGAAAAGGAGACGGATTAAATATGAAGTCAGATATGATGAAATACAAAGGATATAAAGCAAGCATTTCTTTTGATGAAGAAGACAAGATTTTTGTCGGTGAAGTTTTCGGTATCGCTGATTCTTTAAACTTCCACGGCAGATCGATCGATGAGCTTGAAGAAGCATTCCATGATTCCATTGAAAACTATCTTGAGATCTGTAAAAAGATCGGCAAGAATCCGCAAAAGGAATTCTCCGGAACGTTCAACGTAAGAACGACGCCGGCTCTGCATGAACAGGCAGCTGAATATGCCGCAGACAATGGAATCACACTCAACCAGACGATCTCCCGAGCTCTAGAATCATTCCTTGGCAAACAGGTGAAAGCATAATATCAGAATCATGAATACGGAATCTCCATTGTGAGATTCTTTTATTTGTTCATGAAGAAGATCTGTTTGTGTTTATTTTTGTGTAGATTTAAGAACGCAATTCAGATCAGCAGTGCTTCTTTTGATAGGCCTGAGATGAAAGCCTTTATAATGAAATGAGAGCCGAATAAAAAAGCAGATCATATTTTAGCCGGGGCCCATCCAGAAAGGAAAGAACATGCCGAAATTTATTGAAGAATACTTGTCTGTCAACGGGATTGAAGAATGTACTTTACAATTTCCTGTAAATGAAAAGCCGTTGCTCATCTATGTCCACGGCGGACCGGGTCAGTCCATGATGCCGTTTGCCGGATGGCTGAATAATAAGATCGACTTTGCAACTGTGGTCTATTACGATCAGAGAGGAACAGGCAGAACACAGCTGAGATCAAAATCCACAGCGGAAACGATCACGTTTGAACAGCTTCTCGATGATCTGAAAGAGACTATCCGGATCCTGAAAGAGAAATATCATAAGTCAAAAGTGATCCTTCTCGGCCATTCCTGGGGCAGTATACTGGCTACACAGTATGCCCTCCGATATCCAGAAGAAGTTGCCTGCTATATCGGCGTAGGTCAGGTCATCGATCACAGAAGAAGTGAGAAGGTCGGCTATGATCATCTGATTGAGTCATACGCTTCGCAGTTTGACGAAAAAGACAGAGAAATGCTAAAGAAGCTTGGGGATTATCCGTCTGATTGTACTTATGACAATGCTTATGAAATGATCACGACGATGCGAGATCTGCAGATCAAGTACAAGCTTGCCGCATCTGCTGCAGATTATCTGAAGATCGCATTCCATTCTTCAACATTCCGTTTAAAGGATTTGAAGGCGATGCGGCAGATCATGCAGAACATTCACCTGCTGGAGTATATGCTGGATTATTCGGTTGAAGAGGAAAAGGATTATGAGGTGCCGGTCTTCTATCTTCTGGGAAAGGATGACTGGCAGGTTGCCAGGGTTGTGGCGGAAGAGTATTTCGATACGATCAATGCTCCGAAAAAGGAGATCTTCCTGATCGACCATGCCGGTCATATTCCGAATGTGGATCAGCCCGATCAGTTCAACAAAGTTCTTGAAAAGATTGTATCTGAATATCAATAGTTCACTGTCTGCTTAAAACAGTATTACCAGACTATTTTAAGAAAAGACCACTTGGCAGTCGCTGATTTGCTATATAGAGAGGTGTCATCATGGATGTAAAAAAGACAAATATAAAACGGTTTATAACATCAAGCGATATGATGATGATAATTTATTTTGGTGAAAAGCGATGAATTTGAATAATCTGACCAACAGACAACAGATGATCCTGTTGATACTGATTTCCGCCGACAGACCTCAGACGTCGCTTTCGATTGCGAACCGCCTATCTGTAAGCAGCAGAACCGTAAAAAGCGAGATGATTCAGATCGAAGATGTACTGAAGCAGAACGGGGCAAGGCTGATAGCCAAGAGAAACAGCGGTTACTCTATCGAGGTCGCCAGCGAAGAAAGATTTGCCGACCTGAGAGAACAGCTGCGGTCTAAAAGCGCACACATCAATCTGATGAACTCAAAAGAAGGGGAGCTGTTTCTTTATCTGACCAGAAAACTGGTTGCCGGAAGCCAGTGGATCACTGAGACCAGACTTTGCAACGAATTCTATATCTCTCCGTTCCAGCTGAATTCGTTAATGAAAAAGATATCCTTGTTTTTTGAAAGCTTCCGTCTGAATCTTTTAAGCAGCACAAAGGGAGTGAAGATCTCAGGAAGTGAGCAGATGATAAGAGTCGCCATGACAGAACTGACAGAACTGCGTTCGGCAGACAGCGGAAACGCCGCTCAGGACGAACAGTTTGAAATGTGGACGGGCTGTTCCTTTCAGGAAAGACAGGACATCAGGCACTGTTTTCTCAGGATTCTGAGAAGAAGCGGATATGCGGTAAGAGACAGCGCATCGCACAGGATCGCAATGTATCTGATTATCGCAAGGAACCGATATCAGGCAGGGCACAGAATTGAGCATCTATGCAACAACGACGGACAGCTGGAGGATACCGGCGTTTACAGGCTTGCAGAAGAGATCGTATCCGAATTAAGGAAACGGTTTTCAGGATTTGATCTGGACCAGACAGAGATTCTTTTTATTGAGGCGCTGATCCTGTCAAACCTGGACGTGACGCTTGACGAGAATTATCAGAAAGCTGCGCCATATCTGAATGAAGAAATTACAAGAGCAGCAGACGAAGCAAGAAAAGCATTGTATGAATATGCGAGGATCACAATTGAACCCGAAAGCAGGGCAGATCGCACGCTGAAGCAGATGCTGCTACCGATCGCTGCAGGGAAGAGATATGAACTGGACGGATACGAACATTATGACTTTTCATCCGACAGGACCTATCAGAAAGATCCGCTGTGCATGCACGTCTCCTGGATCGTGTGCCGCGCTGTGGCGAAGACCCTTGACTGCCGCTTTTCGCTGTTTGACAATACGGCGCTTGCCTGCTGGTTTATGGGTGTCCTGACGGAAGAAAGGTATCCGATCAAAAAGCTTCGCATACTTACGACGCACTCTGTCGCCGGCGCTTTTGCAAAAACGCAGACAGAAGCGCTGAAAGAACTGTACTCATCGTTTATAGAAACGATCAGTCCCGTAGAACTGTATGAGATCAGAGATCTTCCGGAAAACTATTATGATGTCGTCCTGGCGGAAAACGTTGAACCAGGAAAATACGGAAAAGGCCTTTTCGGATACAACTACGACTATCCTGCCTGCAGAATAAAGATGGTCGATAACGGAACGGATTTCAGAACCATTTATAACGAAGTCCTTTCTCTCGCGTATCAGACGGATACGCTGATACCGGAACTTTCATCGGTTCACATCTATCATGAATACGAGTATTTTTCAGAAAAACAGACATATCAGTTGTTTGCGGAAAGATACGGCTCGAAGCCCGACAAAAAGAAGCGGCTGTATCGCTTTATGTCGGAACAGAAAAACGAAAACCTCCTCATCAGCAACGAAACGGCGTTTGTTTTTGGCTGCAGCGAATGCTGCAAAGACGGCTATCTGGATCTGTATTATCTGACAAAACCAGGCAAGTGGTACGGTTCTTCAATCAGAAGGATCCTGTTTGTTTCCTGGCCGGATGACGCATCTATAATCAGATTAAAGACGGAGGCGGCTGTATTGAACCGCTTTGCGTCAGACCCGAATATGGCAGAAGATTTCTCTGCAGATCCGGAACAGGCGATGAAAAAAGCGCTTAGAGAATCTGTTTCCGTGACATGATTTCACTTATAAAATAACAGAAACCGCATATTTCACTAATTAAATGAAGAAAAGCGCAGAGCAAGCGCTTTCTTTTTTTATATGATTCAGTTAGGAGGAAATCGGAAGAAATGATAAAAGTTTTCTTCTCATCACACGGCCCGCTGGCTGACGGCATGATGGGCTCGCTTCAGATAATCTTTGGAACCTGTCCGAATCTTAAGGCGTTTTCGGCATACATGGATGAAAGAGACCTGCTGCAGGAAATCGATCGCTTCTATGAGGAAGAAGTCAATCCGGATGACGAGGTCCTGCTTTGCAGCGACGTTTACGGCGGCAGCGTCAATCAGGTCATGTTCCGCTGTCTTGGACGAAAAAACACCAGACTTGTAACAGGCGTCAACCTGGCGTTCTTTTTACAGCTGGCCTGTGCGGAAACGCTGAAAGACGGGGCCCTTGAAAGAATGATCGAAGAAAGCAGAAAGTACCTGTGCGAGGTAAAAGACGAGGTACCTGAAGAAAACGGATCAGACGATTTCTTTTCGGAGTGAGGTGTACGGAAATGATTAAAATGATCAGACTCGATGAAAGGCTCATCCACGGACAGGTCGCAACCAAATGGAGCAGACTCCTGGATGTGGATCGTATCCTTGTGGCGGATGACGAAGCGGCAGAAAACGAGATCGTTAAGAAATCGCTGATGATGGCGGCGCCGTCGGACTGCAAGACAACGGTCGTATCGGTTGACAGCGCAATCAGACTGTGCAACGATCCGCGCGCACAGCAGCTGAAGATCCTGCTGATCGTCAGTACACCGGAAAATCTGCTGAAGGTCACAAAGGAAGTCAAGGGAATTGAAAAGGTCAATATCGGCAACTACGGAAGGATCGCTTCAAAAATCAACGGACAGATTCGAGACACGTATACAAAGAATCTGTATCTGTACAGCGAAGAAGCGGAAATTCTGAAACAGGTGATCATGACCGGAACGGACTGCGTCGTCCAGACAATACCGGACGAGACTTCCAGGGATCTGAGCGCAGTATTACAGGAAAAAGAAAGGGGATAATATGACATTATCATCGGCACTTGTATGTGCTTTCGTTTATTGGCTAATGCGTTATCTGGACAATACGACCGGATGGGATGCTATGGCACGTCCAATCGTTGTTGCGCCGGTAGTGGGTCTTGTTTTGGGTGATTTCAAAACAGGTATTATCATGGGAGCTTCTCTGGAAGCGATCTTTATGGGAATCAGCGCAATCGGCGGAGCGATCCCTGCTGACGCTCTTTCCGGAACAGTCATAGCTGTTGCGTATGCAATCGGCGCCGGTTCCGAAGGTGCGATGGAAACCGGTCTTGCCCTGGCAATGTCCATCGGTACACTGATGTCTTCAATCAGCAGCATGTTCACGCCTTTGTGGGCAGGTCTTGCGCCGTGGTGGGAAAAAGAAGCGGCTGAATGCAATCCTGTTAAGTTCTCGGCTCTGAACTGGATCATGGAAGGTGTCAGAGGACTGCCGCAGACGGTTGTTATTTTCCTGGGTGTTGCATACGGCGTATCCGGACTTCAGACTTTCCTGAATGTCTGTCCGGGTTGGGTCATGACAGGTTTGCGCGCAGCCGGATCGATGATGACGGCCGTAGGATTCGGAATCCTTCTGTCCATGATCTGGTCAAAAGAAATCGCCGTATTCTATTTCGTAGGCTTTATTCTTTCAAAGAGTCTGGGCTTAAGCAGCCTCGGCATCGCGGTAATCGGAGCCTGTGTTGCCATTACGATCTTCTTTGTTGAAAAACACGCCCTTGAATACGGGCAAAGGCAGAAAGAAGGTGCTTCTGAGGCAGATGTGAAAGAAAACAACGACGAGGAGGAATTCTTCTGATGAAAAAAATCAATGAACTTCAAGCCGAAGAAAAGTCGGTTCTGACAAAAATGTTCTGGAACAGCCACAAGGTATTCCACAACTTCAATATGACAAAAATGGAAGCGAACGGCTTCACGATGACAATGTCTCCTGCCATCGAGAGTATCTACAAAGATGATCCCGAAGCAAAGAAAGAGGCATATGTACGTCACCAGGCATTCTTTAATACGCATGCCGTCGCCATGAACTATATTGCAGGAATGGCATATGCGCTGGAAAAGGATTACTACGCAGGCAAAATTCCTGAGTCGACGATCAACGCCGTCAAGGCATCTCTGATGGGTCCGACAGCAGGCATGTTTGACTCCCTGTTCTTCAACTGTCTCAGAGTCATCGCTGCCGGCGTCGGTATCGGCCTTTGCGCATCGGGTAACATTATCGGCTCTATCCTGTTTATTCTGATCTATGGTGTCACGCAGTCTGTCTGCAAGTACTATCTGACCGTTCTAGGCTATACGTCAGGTACTGAATTCATCGACAAAGTCTATAACAGCGGACTGATGTCAATCGCAACAAGATGCGTTTCCATTCTGGGTCTTCTGATGGTCGGTGCCATGACGGCAACAACCGTCTCCTTCCCGTTAAACTGGACGATCAACGTCGGCGATACGTCTGTTGTGTTCCTGGATCTGCTTGATGCGGTATATCCGGGCATCATGAGCGTCGTTCTGGTTCTGCTGATGATGTATCTGATTAAGAAGGGGAAACGTCCTTCGTTCCTGGTGTTCTGCATCCTTCTCTTAGGTTTGATAGGAGCTTTCCTGGGAATCTTCTAAAGACAACAAACCAATCAGAAAAGAAAAGAGGCAGGAAATGAAAAGGCAGATAATCATTGCTGCCGATGACTTTGGATTCAGTGAAGCATTTAACATCGGAGCCGTTAAGGCGTGCAGAAAAGGTGTTGCGACCGTATTGAACCTGCTGTGCAATATGCCGGCGACGGAAAACGCGATCGAAATATGGAAAAAAGAGTGTCCGCATATTCAGCTGACAGCACATATCAACTTCGTGCAGGGAAGACCCGTCAGTGCGCCGGAAGACATCAAGTCACTGGTGGATGAAAACGGGAACTTCTACCGCAGCCGCTGCTGGAAAAGCGACCTGAATGATTCCGACAAGTGCAAAGGAAACATTTATCCTGATGAGGAAGATCTGTATCGGGAATGCATGGCACAGCTGAACAGATTTGAATCGCTGACGGGGGTCCGACCGGCACATTTCGATGCGCACAGCGTCATGACAAAAGCGATGGCCCGCGCATTTGAAAGAGTGGGAAAACAGACCGGGATACACAACCCCGTCTCACAAGAGAAACAGCCCGATCGATTTGTGATGGTATATGAGCTTCCCATGCGCGACAGGGACGGCAGCAGCATACTGTCACGGGGGGCGCGTCCGGAAGACTGGCTGAACGACAGCGCGGGTCTGTTGGAGTGCCCGCACCCGATCAATGTTCTGCATTTTCATCCGGGATATGTCGATAAGTATATTCTGGAACATTCATCACTGACGACTCCGAGATGTTATGACCTGGAAACGCTATGCGATCCTTCCGTAAAGGAATGGATACAGAAAAACCAGATCATCCTTACTGATTTCGATCACGTGCTGGCAGACCGTCAATCCTGACAGCACAGTTCAGAGTCAAAGCGACAGTTTATAAAACAGAACAAAAGACCATCAGCGCCGATGGTCTTTTATATGTATTGAAATACAAGAAGTTTTTAGATTAGATGGTTTCTGTTTGTAACATTCATAATGGTTCTTTTCTTACTATCAGCATAATGCGATATCGATGATAATGTCATTTGTGGTTGAAACCCATTATTCTTTCCACTGATACTGTTGTATCGAATTAACTTACGACTTGTAATTAAGTCGACGGCTAGTCGACGGTTAGTCGACAGTCATGCGAGGAGGAACGTATGTCGATACCTATTACCATAACAAACTTCGTATAGATAGACAGACTCACCTAATCCGAACTATTTAGTTGGCAAAGTAAATGGCATAGTATGATTGGCTGAATAAGAATGATGATTATGATATCGATATCGTATTTGCGATCATCGATGATAAGATCCTGAAGGTGGGTATGGACACCGCAAAGGATCTTGGTATCGTTCTTAAAGAAGATAATAATGAGCTTTGATATCTATATCGACGAAATGAAAAGACTTGGGTGGAAAGAAGAAGATCTTAAGAAAGATTACGAACTGCATGAGAACGAAATAAAAAGCGGACAGGAGTTTCCGTGGTTTCCCACGCCGCGACCTCCTATACAGAAGCAGGAATCAAAATGCGATTGAACGAGAAGGAGATGCATAATCTCCTTTTTCGATGCAGAATGCAAAGTTGCTATAATTTAAGAAGAATATGAAAACGATCAGAGTCGTAGCAGCAATTATCGAGCAGAATGGAAAGATCATGATCGCCAGAAGATCCTATGGAGATCTTGCTGGATTCTGGGAATTCCCCGGTGGGAAATACGAAGAAGGCGAGACCGGAGAACAGGCGATCAAACGGGAGATCTCAGAAGAATTTGATGTTGAGATCGATGTGAAAAAGTATCTTTGTACGGTAGAACATCAATATGATTTTCATTTGGTGATGGATTGTTTCATTTGTACGTTAAAGTCAGAAGAGATGATCTTACATGACCACTCCGCAATACGCTGGATCGATCCGACAGAAGAAAACATCGACTGGTGTCCGGCGGACCGAAAAGTTATTAGAAACTATATCGCTCTTGATAAGGGATGAATCCTTGTGTTTGAAAGGGGTCAAATGAAAAAACATAAGCATATTATTGTTTTTATCTGTCTGATGCTGTGCCTGTCAACGATAACGGGCTGCACAAACAGTGTTGAAAAAGAAGAAACTGAAACAAGTGAGGAAGAGATCGTGGAAGAAAGCTTAGTAAAAACTGTAGAATTCGATGGAAAACAGATGGATTATATCCGATTTGGAAATAAGGATGGAAATACATTAGTTATCCTTCCGGGTCTTTCCTTGAAGAGTGTCATGGGTGCTGCGGAAGCGATCGTCGGTGCATACAGCTTGCTGGCTGAGGATCATGAGATTTATCTGTTCGATCATATCAGAGAAGAAAAAGAAGGCTATGGCATTGACGGTATGGTAGAAGATACCTTGAAGGCTTTTGAATTATTGAATATTAAACATGCCGATCTGATGGGCGTATCGATGGGCGGTATGGTTGCACAGACCATCGCTTTGAAAAGAAGTGATGTCGTTGATTCTTTGATCTTATGTTCCACGACTTCTAACGTGAAGGATCTTGATCATTCTGTCTTTGAGAATTGGAAGAAGCTTGCGGAAGAAAGAGATGTGAATGGACTGATGGAATCCTTTGGTGAAAAAGTCTATTCTCCGGATTTCTATGCAAAATACAAAGATATCATCATTGCCGGAGGACAAGGTGTCACGGAACAGGATTATGTCAATTTCCTTACATCATTGAAAGGCATCAGTGAATTTGATGTTTCCGATAAACTGGAGCAGATCAAATGTCCGGTACTGGTGATGGGAGCCGGTGAGGATCAGGTAGTTGGCGTCCAGAGTTCTTTGGATATCGTCGACAAGCTTGGATGCAAATACTTCATCTATGAAGGCTATGGCCATGGTGTCTATGACGAGGCTCCGGATTATTTAAGTCATATTAAAGAGTTCCTGGATGAACAATAATCCAGATCATTAAGCAGTCGCTCGCTAAAGTGTAGATTTACGAACATGAAATAGAAAGGCAAATCGCAATTTGTGGGGATGTTTTAATGACTATAAGAAAAATCAATCTGTTAGATGATGATGAATTAAGAAACCGAATAGATGCTCTTTATGAGATACAACCGCAAATTACAATTGCAAAGTGGTCATAAGAAATTGCGAAGCGTAGTATTTATATATGTAATATTTGCGAAAACTCTTTTCCAGAAGTTGCTGAGGAATATAGAATAAATGAAATGTGGCAAGCAGGAAAGGCGAGAATGCATGAAGTACGACAAGCGGGATTTGCAATACACAAAGTTGCACGTGCTCAAACAGATGAACTATTGACTGTAACACTTAGAGTCATTGGTCAAGCAGTTGCAAGTGGACATATGAAAGAACATGGAATGGTCGCAAGTGATTATGCAATTAAGTTGATTAATCTTATATATCCATGTGATATGTCTAAAGTCATCGAAGAAAGACAATGGCAATTAAGTTAATTGGATGAATTATCGCAATGACAAATTTTAGTTTGTCGAGATGTTTATAAAGGTATAGATTTACGAACGTTATTCAATGTGAGAATAGTGTTTTTTGATCGCTTTGCTATTCACAGATCGTTTGAATACAAAGTCCATTACATGCTTTGCAAGGCAGAAAACAGTTTCGACCGAATTATTCGGTTTATCGATATGCTTTGACTCAATGATACTTTTTTGGTTTTATCCGAAAAATGGTTGGTAAAATCATACGAAGTTGTGAGATAATCTATCTAGTTAGCAAAAGCTAACTAGATAGACAGGAGTATATCGTATGGAGAAAAAGAAACAGAATAATCTATCCATTCTTCTTGGTTATGCAGGCACTTATAAAGGACTTACCTTCGCCGGCATGGCTTTATCGGCACTGGGCATGGTACTAGGCATGCTGCCGTATGTATGTATCTGGCTCGTACTGAGAGATCTGATCTCTGTCGCACCGGACTGGAGCAATGCCGTAAATATTTCCAAATATGCCTGGATGGCTTTCTGGTCTGCTTTTGCAGGAATAGCTGTATATTTCTGCTCATTGATGTGTACTCATCTGGCGGCTTTCAGAACGGCATCAAACATTCGTAAACAGGGAATAGCCCATCTGATGAAGACGCCTTTGGGCTTTTTCGATAATAATGCTTCAGGTTTATTAAGAAATAAACTGGACAGCGGAGCTGCAGATACGGAGACCCTCTTGGCACACAATCTTGCTGACATCGTCGGCACTGCAGCCATGTTTCTGACGCTGATCGTCCTTATGGTCGTGTTCGACTGGCGAATGGGACTCGCTTGTATGCTGGCGGGAATCGTATCTGTCGGAGCACTGTTCTCCATGATGGGCGGTAAGAATGCACAATTGATGGCTGAGTATCAGGCTGCCCAGGACGTCATGGCCAAGGCCGGGACCGAATATGTACGCGGCATTCCGGTCGTAAAGGTCTTTCAGCAGACAGTCTACTCCTTTAAGGCGTTTGAAAAAGCCATCAACGACTACAGCGCAAAGGCTGAACACTATCAGGCGGATATATGTAAAGTTCCGCAGGCTATAAATCTGACAGCCACGGAAGGTTCTTTCGTCTTCCTTGTTCCTGTCGCTCTTATCATGGCATCCTCCGCATTGAATGCCGGAAATTTTATACAGTTTGTTGTCAACTTTGCCTTTTACAGCGTTTTTTCAGCGGTGATCTCCACCGCTCTTGCAAGGATCATGTTCGGTGCCAGCGGAATGATGCTGGCAGATACGGCGCTTATGAGGATCGGTCAGGTAATGGGGGCACCGGTCCTTCCCATCTCACATAAGAATCTTATCCCTGCTGACAACAGTATCGAATTCGATCATGTTTCCTTCACTTATGAAGGAAACGATCATCCGGCGCTTGATGACGTGTCTTTTAAAGTGAATGACGGTGAGACTGTAGCCCTTGTCGGACCTTCGGGAGGCGGAAAGACTACCGCCGCCTCGCTCATTCCCAGATTCTGGGATGTCAGCAGCGGCACTGTCAGGATAGGCGGTGCGGATGTAAGGGATATCGATCCGCATACTCTGATGGATCGTGTTGCCTTTGTGTTCCAAAATGATCACCTCTTCAAAACCACGGTCCTGGAAAATGTCAGGGCAGCCAGACCTCAGGCAAGTGAAACTGAAGTCTATGAGGCACTTTCCGCGGCTCAGTGTGATGACATAATCGCCAAGCTGCCGGACGGGATCCATACCGAGATCAATACTTCCGGAGTATTTCTTTCCGGCGGGGAGCAGCAAAGGATCGCTCTTGCCAGAGCGATAATAAAGAATGCACCGATCATTGTACTGGATGAGGCGACAGCTTTCGCAGATCCGGAAAATGAGGTAAAGATCCAGAAAGCTCTGAGAAACCTGACCAAAAACAAGACGGTCATCATGATCGCTCACAGACTTTCTACCGTCGTATCGGCAGACAGGATACTGGTCCTGGAAAACGGAAAGCTTATCGAGGAAGGTGCACACAATGAACTGCTGAAAAAGGATGGAAAGTATGCTCAGATGTGGAAAGAATACAATCGGGCAGTCAGCTGGAAGATCGGCACAGAAAAGGAGGCAGCTTAATGTTCGGAAAGAATTTTCAGAAAACCTATGCACTTACTGACAAGGGTGTGAAAAATACCAGAAAAGGAGCGATCTGGACAGTTATAGTCAATCTTACGGTCATGGCCGGAGCCGGAATACTTTATCTTCTGATGAAGGATTACATGTCTGTCATTACGGAAGGAAAAGGCCTGCCTGCGGCTTTACCTTATATACTTATGCTGATCGTTTTTCTGATCCTGTCTTTTCTGACTCATCTGGAGCAGTATAAAGCGACATATGGGCTGGTATATAACGAAGTCAAAAATGTCAGAATTTCGCTGGCTGAAAAGCTTAGAAAACTGCCGTTGGGATACTTTGGCAAGAAAGACCTGGCTGACCTTACCGAAACCATCATGGGTGATGTCAACCGACTCGAACATGTCTGGTCTCATTGCCTTGGCTATCTCTATGGAGCTTATATCTCAACGGCTATAATAGCCGTAATGTTGCTGATCCGTGATTGGCGACTTGCCGTTGCTTGCTTATGGGGAGTACCTGCAGCGTTCGGACTCCTGTTTGGAACACGAAACATTGAAAAACGCAATTCCGAAAGAAACAAACAGGCAGCTGTCGAAGTATCGGACGGAATACAGGAAGCAATCGAGAATGTCAGAGAGATCAAGGCAACGAACCAGGAAGAACGTTATCTGAAGTCGCTTTTCGAAAAAATAGATAAACACGAGAAGATCATGAAACACGGGGAACTTGTAACAGGACTGTTTGTCAACGGATCCAGTGTCATCATGAGACTCGGCATCGCGACGACGATATTTGCAGCTGTAAGGCTGATCGCTCGCGGACAGATCGATTTCATGACACTGTTTCTGTTCATGATGGTAATAACCAGAGTCTATGCACCATTTGACCAGTCTTTGGCATTGATCGCCGAGATGTTCGTCTCTCAGGTATCAGCTAAAAGGTTGAACGAAATATATGATACGAAATCTTATACAGGTTCTGAAGTTTTTGAACCGAAAGGCCATGGCATCGTTTTCAATGATGTGCATTTTTCTTACAACAGTGAAGAAGTACTGCGCGGAGTCAGCTTTACTGCAAAAGAAGGAGAGGTAACGGCTTTGGTCGGCCCGTCGGGTTCAGGAAAGAGTACCTGTGCCAGGCTGGCAGCACGTCTTTGGGATGTTACAAAGGGAAACATTACGGTTGGCGGGATCGATATCAGCACTGTTGATTCAGAAGCACTTTTAAGAGACTATTCTATGGTTTTTCAGGATGTAGTTCTCTTTGATGATACAGTCAGAGAAAACATCCGTCTGGGGAAACACGGCGCCAGCGATGAGGAAGTATATGAGGCTGCCAAAGCGGCAAACTGCCTGGAATTCATTGAGAAGCTGCCACAGGGTTTTGATACACAGATCGGTGAAAACGGCACAAGATTGTCCGGCGGAGAGAGACAGCGGATCTCGATCGCCAGAGCATTGCTGAAAGATGCCCCGATCGTTTTGCTTGATGAAGCGACCGCCTCCCTTGATGTCGAAAATGAGACAAAGGTTCAGAACGCTCTGACAAGACTGCTGGCAGGCAAGACTGTATTAGTGATCGCTCACCGTATGAGGACAGTGGAAAATGTTGACAAGATCGTTGTCATAAATGAAGGTAAAGTGGCAGAACAGGGAAAGCCGCAGGAACTGTACGAAAAGAAAGACAGCATCTACCGTCATATGCATGATCTGCAGACTGCCAGCGCAGACTGGAGCATATGATAAAGCATTGAAGGATTACAAACAAAATACACTCCATTAGGGTTTCAGATTTATAATTTGAAACCCTTTTATTAAAATGGAAATAGAAAGACAAACCGGGGTTTGTGAGGATGATATGGATAAGATTGTTAAAGTGAATAACACTGATTATGAAATCATAAAGCTTTTGGGTCATGGAAAAGGCGGTTATTCTTATCTTGCAATGTCATATGGAAAGAAAGTCGTTTTAAAGCAAATCCATCATGAACCCTGTGACTATTACTCCTTCGGCAACAAGATCGAAGCTGAGAAAAAAGACTATGAAAGGCTAAAGGAAGCCGGAATAAGGATTCCGGATATGTTCGATATCGACGAAGCCTCTGAAAGAATTGTCAAAGAATACATTGAAGGTCCTACGGTTTTTGAAATGGTGCGTGACGGCATAAGCGTTGAACCGCTCATGATTCAGATCAGTGAAATGGCTGAACTGGCAAAGGCAGCAGGATTGAATATCGACTATTTCCCGACAAATTTTGTGGTTCAGGATGGTCTTCTATATTATGTGGATTATGAGTGCAATCAGTATATGGAAGAATGGAACCTGGAGAACTGGGGCATAAAGTACTGGAGAAGAACAGCGGAGTTTGAGGAATATCTTGAAAATCATACATGATTACATATTCAAGTTTATGGAGATGTTTATAAAAGTATAAGCTTTTAAACATCATTCAGAATAATTGATAAATGTCTAATATTTGATATAATTGTATTAGCTAATAATGGAGGTGTTTTCTATGGTTGAGGCAACAGCAACTGCAACAGAAATGAAAAACAACTTTGGCAAATATCTGGAGATGGTGATCCGCGGAAATGAAGTGATTATCACCAAGAACGGTAAAGAGATCGGCAGGTTCATTCCAAAGTCGAAATCGATTTCCTATCTTACTGACTCTCTGACCGGCATCATCAAAGGCGATTATGATCTGAAAAAGGAAAAAGGGAAGGCTTTGGATTCCAGATATGCGTTGTCTGATTGATGCCAATATCCTTCTTGATGTTTTGGCAGACAGGAAGCCTTTTGTCGAGGATTCCTCAAAGATCTGGAAACTGTGTGAGACCGGGCAGATCGAAGGGTATATCTCTTCTCTAACATTTGCCGATCTTGTCTATGTTCTCAGAAAGGAACTTAATCCCGGCAAGATTGAAGAGGTACTGAATTCACTGAAACTCATCTTTTCGTTTACGGAATTAAGTGAAGCGGATCTCTCAGGTGCCGCAGCTATGAGATGGAAGGATTTTGAAGATGCTGTCCAGTCTGCCACAGCAAGCCGGATCAAAGCAGATTGCATCATAACAAGAAATGTGAAGGATTATAAGAATTCTGCAGTTGTGGCATTTACTCCCACCGAATTTCTTTCCCGAATTTAGAACACGGTTAGAAAAGTGTAAATAAGCGAACATAATTCATTCAAACAAAGACTTCTGTTATATAATCCGAAGTCTTTTTTATTAAAATGGAAACAGAAAGACGAAATCGGGATTTGTGGAGATAAAGAAATGAAGAAATATGCAATGCCGATCATAATGCTAGTTATTTTTGAAATGATTGCAATAACTTTATGGCTGACAAAAGACAATCTGTTTTATTTGTTTAATTTCAGCTATATTGGACTGTCCATTTCGCTGGGAGTCGTCCTGTTTATCAAAAAATTCAAACATGCCAGACGCATTGTTCAACTGCTTGTCGGTCTATACATGCTCGTCTATCTGGGATTGATCTGTAACGAAAACATGCAGATTGAAGGATTCTGGTATTATCTGTTCACAGGCGTGTTTGAAGCTGCAACAATCCACTATGCTGTAGCCAAGATATTCGGGCCGCTGATCTTTGGACGCGGATGGTGCGGATATGCCTGCTGGACAGCCATGGTGCTGGATTTACTGCCATATAAAGTGCCAAAGCAGCCCCGAAAGAAGCTCGAATGGATTCGATATATAACTTTTGCGGCCTCATTGATCTTTGTGGCTGCTTTGTTTCTCGCAAAAGTCGGGAATATCGAGAGAATCATGTTTTGGGCGTTTATAGCAGGAAATGTACTCTATTATGCGGCAGGAATAATGCTGGCATATGTATTTAAAGACAACCGGGCTTTTTGCAAATACATCTGCCCGATTACTGTTTTTCTGAAACCGATGAGCTATTTTTCGCTACTGCGTATCAAATACGATAAGGAGAAGTGCATTTCCTGCGGAAAATGTAAACGTGTTTGCCCGATGAATGTGGATGTGACGGATAATTCAAGGAAACGTGAAAACGGAACGGAATGCATCTTATGCATGGAATGTGTAAAGAACTGTCCGAAAAGTGCATTATGACAAATTCCGGCTTATGGAATTGTTCATTAGAGTGTAGATTTACGTACATTATTCAGTTTTGAAGGCTCAAGGTTTATAAACCAAGGCCTTTTTCTGTAGAATGAAAGAGTAAAACAAATCGAAGTTTGTTGGGATCACAATAAATCGGGAGTTGCTTTATGAAGAACATAGCATTTGCTATCAAATCTAAGAATCACATATCATTACCGGAAATAGATATCACAGATTTTTCAATTCTTGAATATAGTAACAAATCAAAAATAATTGCAGCGATAATCGTATTGGTGCCATGTTTGTTTAATTTTCTGACAATGATGAAGTCTCCTAAATATCCCATGGTCAAAATGGTTTTGATGGATCTGATAGGTCTTGCATTATTATTTATGATTTTCCTGTTGCACGAAATACTTCATTGCCAGGGATATTCCGCTGAGGAAGCAAAATATATTGTTCGTTCTGGATTTTTAATGAACACCTACTGTACCGAGAAGCTCAAAAGAGACAAGATGATATGGGTTGGTTTGTTGCCGAATATCTGCATCACATTACCCATTGCAATTATTAGTTTCTTTCTTCGAGGAATAAACAACCCGATCGTTTCAGTGCTTTCCTTTCTGGCGATACTCATTGTCGCCGGAGCATATACCGATCTATATATGGTTCTTACTCTATGTGAACACAGCAAGGAGACAGTATTCTGTGTGAACAATGGCAAAATGTATAAGAAAGAGCAATGACAATGCAGATGGAGAAAGTGGCTGAACGATTCTATTATGAAAGACCTTCTGCAGCAAGAAAAGCGGAGATTATTGAATATCTGAATGAGTTTGCGGCTGCCGGATCAGAGATCAAGGTAAGCGGCTCTCTGGATAGAATGCTTTCCGGATGGACGTTTGAGCAGGCGCTTGAAAGATGCTTAAGCATGGAAAACAAGGAGTACGCCGAAAAGATGAACCGGTGTCCCGGAAAGACCTTCCTTTTGATTCGTGAAGATGACAACAGGATCGTGGGGACTGTCAATGTCCGCTGGGATCTGAATGAAGAAATGCTCCGTTTCGGCGGTCATATCGGATATGAAATCAGACCGTCTGAGCGAAGAAAAAGGTATAACAAGATCAATCTGTATCTTGCTTTGAAGGAAGCGAAGAAGATAGGATTGGATCGCGTTATGATCGATTGTGCTGTTTCCAATATAGCCTCAGATAAAACGATACAGGCTTTAGGCGGGAAACTGGAACGTTGTGATAAAGATCCTGCGGATGATGAAATGACGAATGTCTATTGGATTAATGTCGAAGAAGCCTTGTCAGAATTTAAAGCAGTGTATGAGCCTTACATAAGCGCATCTGCCATGGCCATACAGGAGCTGACACTGAAAGATCTTCAGCCGTCGCAATTCTATATTTCCGAGAAAAAACTTCATGATATCGAGGTGTGGCTGGATCCGGAAGACTTGTCCGGTTTTGAACCGATTCCGGTAAAAATACTGGATGGAGTGCCTGTTATGACAGACGGACATACACGGGCTGTTGCAGCGCTTAGAGCCGGTCTTACGACGGTACCTCTTGCTGCAGATGAAGATGAGCTGGACTGGGAAATGTACAGAAGATGCGTTCAGGAATGCAGGAAGCGGGACATCTTTAGCCCCGCAGATCTGTTCGGTCGGATCATCCCGGAAAGCGAATATGATGAGAAATGGAACCAGTGGTGTGATCGCATGCAGGCAGAAGTTATAAGAGATCGTATTGTAATCAAAGAACAAGATCTGGATGATGCGCTTTTGGATATTCTGATCCAGCTTTCGACGGACTGGGAAGCAG
>Ga0310695_10004991_pt1 | contig 23687 bp, 18 predicted proteins | sample RumenRJG_04DNA_FD_203882 | JGI IMG/M metagenome (GOLD analysis project Ga0310695, IMG submission 203882) | Bovine rumen microbial communities from Lethbridge, Alberta, Canada - RJG_04 (v2) (version 2) | ecosystem: Host-associated > Mammals > Digestive system > Stomach > Rumen | place: Canada...
TGTTCATGTGATCATCACCGGCAGTGACCATGTCATCCAGAAGATGCTTCGAATCGGTCAGGTTGTTGCTTTCAAAAACCGCTCCCAGACTTTCCAGACGCTTGCGGAAGCCCTCGCCCATGCCGGCAATCATCGGAAGCACAAACTGCTTCACCGCATAATCCATGGCCCTGTCGGATTCCATCATATCCTTGGCCACCGACAGGAAATTCAGGATCTGCTGATGCTTGCGGTACGAAATCACCACCCGCTGCCCCATCTCGTGATTCGGATCGTAAAGAGTCTCCTCGATGCTGTTAAGGGCCTGGTAGAACAGATTGTCCACCACGGAGGTCGGACTGAACAGGGTAAGCCAGTTGGCAGCGCTGTAGGTCTTCATGATATCCGGAGAGCCGGAGGTCTTCCTCATGTCGGCAGCCTGGCTGGGCTTCTCGTCAAACAGAATTACCGCCGAACGGTCAAGCATGCGGGGCGACAGAATATTTACGGTATCGTCGCTGTTTACCGTGCCGATAAAATGGAAATATTCCGGCACGTTGAGATAGCTCTTTTCCGGAACCCCCGTAAAGATGCGACGCTCGGACTCCCCGTCGGCCAGATCCAGGAACGAGGAAAAGTAGTGCTCCGGGGAAGACAGGTTCATTTCATCCAAAAGAAGAAGTGCCGGAGTCACTTTGGAGGGATCCGTCTCACCGTCAAGGGTGGTCATCAGTTCCCAGAGTCCGGTAGGAGCTCTCTGAAAGGTTCCTGCGAGGGAATTCCAGTACCCCAGAATATCGCGCTGCGAAGTCCAGCCGCGGGCCACGGGAATGGTATGGAGCCGGCTCCCGAGATTCAGGGCCTTGCCCATGCACTTCACGAAGGATGTCTTGCCGGATCCCGGAAGTCCTGCCAGGATGGTGAACTGGTTCTGCGCAATGGTGATGACCATTGAAATCAGCTTTTCCTTGTCAATGGGGCGATCCATGCTTCTGAGGACTCTGTGGAGCTCCTCGATATAACGGTTCCGGCTCTTGGACAGATTGTCCAGATTAAGCTGGGAAACCTCATGCGAATCAAACTTGAGTCCCCTGCCGGCGGATTTAGGCTGCGAAGTAAAGGCCTTAAGCATGGAATGCATTTCCAGATACCGGGCATCCAGATCCTTGATATCCGAATTCAGATCCGCCCTGATGCTGTCTCTGGTCTTGCTGAGACTGCCCACCTCCTTCTCCAGAACCTCATGCTGCTTTCTGAGCTCCCGGTACCGGGTACTGAGATTGGTAAAATCCTCCGCAGGAACCTCGGTTCGCTTTTTGAGCTGCTTCAGATACTCGGGATCCGAAAGCTTCTCGTAGTCCTTGTTAAGTCTGGAAAGCTCGGATTTGCGGGCGGCAATCTGCCCTTCCAGCTTTTCCAGCTCCTGCTTCAGCTTTTCGGTATTCTGGTTGATTTCCTTGAGCTTGGACTTTTCATACTGGGACAGAATGGCTTCCCGATGCTCTGACACGTAAGTGCTGATGAAGGTGTTGCAGGCCTGGCTTTTGCTGAAATCGGCATAAAGCTTCTGCCGCTCGGTGTCATACTCGGCAGCGACAGAAATAATCTCCAGGGCTTTTCTGGCGCGTTCCTGGTGATCTTTCAGGAGCTTGCTGTTCATCAGGGTGGCTCTGAATATTCCCATGTTCTGGGTCTTCAGCGCCGAAATGCCCGATCCCTGGAATATTGCCTTGCAAAACTTGTCAACAAGCTTTTTATCATCGATGACGTCCAGCTTCTCGCCGCTCATCTGCCAGTTTTTCATCTGCACCACATAGCGGCGCTCCTTCCCCTCAAAGGTAAAGGGAACTATGTATTCTTCCACGGTGGAAAGGTCGATTCTTCTGGTGGTGGCGTTGCAGTCCTCCTTGATCCAGAAGGTTCCGCGATCCGGCACGGCGATGGTAAAGCAGAAGGAATCCGTCATTGAGGACGGGGTGATGTTCTTAACCACAAAGGGGCCCACCAGCACCTTCTTGACGCGGATTTTATTCAGATAATCCTGGAAACTGGCATCTCCGGCAGGAGAATCATTCCGCTTCTGCAGCTTGTCATAACGGTTCTTATCCTCAAGCCACCTCTTACGGGCCTCCTGCATGAAGCCCGCAATCATGTCCACATACTGAGAGTTTCCTTCGTTGTTCTCGGAAAATGAAACGGCGGCCAGTTCCCGTACCCTTTCCTCGTTGTACTCGCTCTCCAGTCCGACATCCCGGACGTAAGAATCGATGACGTTGTCCACGCGTTCGTTGAAGGCGTCCATGAGCGTGCATTCCTCATCGTCAGAAAAAAAATCATGCAGATCCGTGGACGGCGGAATCATCCCGGAATCACGATACTTGTGCCAGAGCGTTTCCTTGGCTTCATCATAAGAAACAAACACCTGACGGTAGTTCTCCCTGATGAAGAAAAAATCGCTGCTGTTTATCTCGTAAACGGAAGATTCCAGCATCACATAGGATGTGGATGGTCTGACGCTGCTGGTTACCGCGGGCTGATTCATGTCAGGCACCGGGGACTGGATTATCTCTATTATCTGTTCTGAAGGGAGATCCCTGATATTCTTGCTGTCTACCGTGTAGGCGCATTCCTTTGTCTGATCCGGAGATTCCCCCACATCCATTTCTACCAGCATCCCGCCGTGCTTTTTCAGAACGTTGTCGGCATCGGCAGTCAGAAACACCTTGGGGTACTGACTGAAGAACTGATCCATGTTGATCTGGCGGTAAACGCCGTTTTTGGGATTCCTGTCGTCCGGAAAGCGCTCAAAGGCTATATCCGCATAGGAACATTTGTTGCCGTTATTCGTGCTGAAGGTTTTGTTTTCGATAATGCCCACTACCGTTCTCATGCCGGAATTGCTCATAAATACCTCGTAACCTGAAAAGCTGAAAAAGGAAGACAAGCCCGCGGAAGGGCTTTCAGAAACGGTGAACAATATAGCATACTTGCCTGTTATTGCCTTCATTAATGAGAACTTCTTTCATGCCTAATGCCAAAAACGGCACAGTTTTGACGGCCGGAAGCGCATAATCAGGCAGTCGAAAAGCCTGGTGTCGCGGAAAAGGTGCCTGAAAAGCCCCGGAAAGACGGATTTCAAAGCGACTCCGAAAGGGCGGTCCGGGAACGGCGGACAAAAGGGGGATTTAAATTTTCCGGCGTCTTCCGGCGGCTGTCCAATCAATTATCGTGACTGTAATCACAAAATTAAATTTTGGTTATGAAGAAGCCAAAACCCTTATAAACAAAACGCCGAAGCCTCATCTGCAAAATTGTCCGACATGGATCATAATCATTAATTTGGATTAATATCCGGGATTTAATTGTGATTAATGTTGCATATTAATCACCAATACAAAAATTTAACCTTATACCGGGGCACAAAAACCCCCTTACAGTCGTTATGGCACAACACTTTATGAAATAAGGGCTGAACGAATGTTAAACATTTGTTAAAATCACTTTTGTGAACGTTTTCACAGATACACAACAAACTTAGGGGAGAAATTTGCAATAGCCATCAGGATTGGAGAAAATAAGAATGTGTACGAAGGGATGCGTATACCGAATGGTGGACGCGCGGAAAAAATGACCACTGACTGCGCGCCGAAGATTAACCATAAAATGGTAAGCAGTAAGAGAAGGAGATATGTATTATGGCTACCAAATTATATAAATTAAACCTAGACGTACTGGGTAAGCTCATTGAGAGTGAGGTTGCATCACAGAATTTTGTTGAGTCGGTAATTAACGATCTGCCCGAAAGCAAGGTAGGCTCGATTTCCGACGTTCAGGTTGGCGATCTTTCTTCCAGCCGCATTGCCGCCGGCTCTGCCGAAGGGTATGACAACATCAACGGCGTCGTATTCAACTGCAGAATCGAAGGAAAACCTGCCGAAGTTATCCTTATCAACGAAGGCGTATCCTACCTGTCCTTCTGGCATGACATGAGCTTCTTCAGCTACAAGCTCTTCCGCCAGCACACCCAGGTAAACGACGGCGTCCGTCGCTATCTGACCTTCGTTATAACCGACATGGAAGTAAAGGCTAACAAGTTCCATTCCATCAGTCATTTCAACGACAAGAACGGGTTCAAGGCCGATTCGTTCCAGATCCACTACGTGGTCATCGACAAGCAGACCGGTAACGAAGATTCCATGCTTGAAAACTGGATTCGTGCCCTGGTTGCCGAAGACGCCGGAGAAGACGGGGGAAACGTGTCGAGCATCTCCGAGGCTTACAGGGTAGCCTAGCTGGCTGAGAGATGTTTTAATCTGCTTTCCATTGTGGTCTTTAAGCTCGCAGAAATGCGGGCTTTAAGAGATCCCGGAAAGCAAACAAAAGTCCCCCTCCCCCGCCCTTTCGAAAAGCCTTCCGGGAATGTGTTTTCCCTCTTTCTTTCCGGTTCTCCGTTTTCCGGCATGTTCCCCTCCTGAAATCAGTATGAACCGCCCTGTCCGTTAAAGTTTTTCCATGTCAGAAGATTCCTGGTGCGCTCCTTTATCCTGTCCGTTTTCCCTTATTCCCCCGCCGCATTCCGGCAGTACCGGAAATCTGTCGGCATCTGTTCCCGCAAAGCACCGTCAGATACCCCGGAAAACTGTTCCTGTTTACATGAATTCTTCACACTCTGCCACGTTCAGAGGAATATAAAGGCAAGCCCAGGGCCGGCCGTCAGGACATTAAAAAACGCCCCTGAATATCATCCGGTTACCGAAAGAACCTCGCCACCAAAAAACAAGACTCCCCCCAGTCTTCCTCCAGATCCGGCACCGGAATATGTCCGAATCTCCCGCAAAAAAGTAATCCGGAGAACTCTCAGGACAATCAGCACGACTCCCGATTTCCTGCCCCGGTACGGCACAGATTAAACCGGAGAACAGAGTCTGGTTACCGGACAGTGCCCTGATATCTTCCCGATGGTGGCGACATCATCCTGTGCTTCCGGCTCCGAACCGAATCTTTCGAAAATTCTGAAAAGCCCGGTTCCCGCGGCAGGGATAGCTCCGTCTTAAGCTGCTTTCTGAATAAAGAACCTCCCGGTTATCCTGGCATCTGTGAGACAACGGAAGCTTCTCCGTAAGCGGGGAGAATCCTTCGGTGTCCATATACCCCGGATTCCATCGGGAGGCACCGGCCGGGGAAGATCCATTTTACGGAATCGCCGCAGGTGATATTCACCGCTTCCGGATCGCACATAAACGCCCGTGAACAGGCTGCGGGGACGGGAGTGCAGTACAGGGCGGCAGAATGACAGAAGTGCCGCCAAAACGAGGTTTTTATGATTAATGGTCGGGGATGGCCATAAATCGCATTTCGGACATGATAAAAGGTGTTGGACAGGTTCTCAGGGCGCTGAAAAATGTAACGCATGTAATTGTCTTCAGAGGATGAGCCCCGGTGATACTCACTGCCGGTATATAGTGTGAAAGGAAACTACATTCCAGGAAAGGATATAAATCACCTCAAAATGTAGTAAACTTTCATAAAGATTAATTTTGCATATTATGTGTTGTATCCGGATGATTAATGTATACATACAGCTATGCACGTAATTTAATTTCATCTCACCAAACCTTACTATACAAGGCTTTGTTCAGACATCAGGTCATTAATCAGCGGTTTTGCAGAGCTATAAATCAATTATTACTTTGATAAATCAGATTGATAACATTTATCCGGCACTGATATTTAATATTTTTGTTATTTTTACTACATGGATTTTAATATGGTGCACATTATGAGAACTGTTGTATTTTATCAGACATCTGTCAGATTTATTTTAACCGGCGATCATACCAATGAATATAAACTGATACGGAATGATTTAACGGATTAATGTAAGCTATTTTTATTAATGATTTTTTGCCTGTCATTGGCCAGCACCCTGTTTCCGGGGGCAGGGGACCGGTAAACCCATTACCGGATTTGTAATATGTAACTGTATCGTAATTTACACTGTAAATGTAATTCAGATATTACACTACCCTTTTTATCAGGCCGCATCCCCTGTTACACTTTATATGACCAACTGTAATTACACTCCAGGACTCCTCCCTCCCCGGTCTTGCTTCTCAGAATCAAACAGGTTCTCCGGAATTTCCGCCCTCCTACTTTCCTGACGCGGTTTCATTCAACGCATCCCGGGATCCCCGAAATTGGGTTAACAGAGTTTTCTAAAATCTTCAGGGATGGAGGATACGGAGCACCCCGATTTCCCCCTCCTCAAATCCCGGCGGCGGTTCCGGGAACGACTACTGCTACGGCCCGGGGCCTGGCGCCTCCATCCCCTGAATAATCAATCCGGGAAAGGGATAACGTGCAAGCAAGAAAATACGGAACGGTAACAACGGGAGGAGGGCCAAGGAGCAGTCACCAGAAAGGAGAAACTGTGTCCGGAACAAACAAGGCCTTATGACAAAGGAAGAAGTATTTCAGGGGATAAAAAAAGCCTCTGCAGGAGAAAAAGATCCGGCCGCAGAGGACAAACGACTAGCCTAAGCTATATTGAGAGTTTAAAACCGTTAAACTAAAGCGCTACTTTCCTGTTGAACATGCCAGGATGTCTGCGAATGTAGCCAATGGTCGCCAGCCTGGTAGGAGATACCTTTACGCAGGCCCCGCGGTTCATCTGAACCTTCGGCTTGATAAAGAACTGTCTGCCAATAAGCATGCAATAGCAGTCGTTATTCTTCTCATCAACGCTGACAACCTGAAAATTCTTGCCGTTATCACTGTTATCCGGATTATAGCCGGGGTACATTGTGACCACTTCCCCGACCTCCGGAGTCCGAGCTTCTGATTCCGGCACCAAAGACGCAAAACACTGATCCAGTTTGGCAATTGCCACTGTATAATGCTTCAATGCAGTGGCATTCAGCGCCAGGTAGGTCATCTCATCGGACTTGAAGGAGAAATCCGCCAGACGAGACCTGAAATTAAGGTAATCCCTGACATCATCACTGGTAAAAGCGTGCGTGCCCTGCAAAACCTTCTGCACCAGCAAGTCCCTGCCCAAAGGAAGCGCACCTTCGTAGCTTACCCCCGCAGCGGTCTTAACTGTCACATAGAGACGGTTCTTGCCGTCATTAAAATGCCAGGACCAATTATTTGGGGAAGAAAGTGAGGAAACCTTTTCAGAACTCATACAGCAGTTTTTCTTACAGCGACAACTAAAACATCTTTGTTATTTATAATTCTAAGTTCTTCCCCCTGATATTTCAAAACGAAATTTGCAAACTCTGATTAAAATCCAATTTACTTCACGATTTTTAATGTCATTTCCTCCAAATCGGGCGATTTTTAGCCGTTTTATTTATTTTTTTTCCGAATTCAGGCAGTACGCATTCTAACTGTACGCGTTTTCGGAGCTTTGCCATTAATCACCGTATCATGACCAATGATTTGATCAGCATCACACAACTCCGCTTTTTTCAAAACCAAAATGTCACTTTACGATCATCACTTTCATCACCCCCCTTTTGCATCTCTGTTCCCAGTTCCCGGAAATCAGAATGACAGGAGCTCTCCGGATGTTCGGCCCTGCCCTCTTCTCTTATGTAACAATATCTTAGTTTTCAGATAATTTCATTCAATTACATACATATTTTAAATTATGTTTTTAATCAAAAATGATGAACCGCCCTGTCATACCCGCCTTCTCCCGGATGCCGGGAGGGTATCTTTCGCCCCCCTTCCTCGCCCGCTTTTCCGGAAAACTTTGATGAGCCCCGTTACCGGAGAGAGTCTGCCCGGGACATGACGCTTCTCATCCTTGATTATCCTTTCCATTAATACATTCCCCTCTGCCGCCCTCATGATTTTCCTTCTGTGATGTTCTCTCTTTCCCGGGGTCCCCGCTCTCCTGCCTGCGAAACAGATCCCCGGCTTTCCCGCGGTCCTCCCGGGGCAACTGAAAAAAAATAACGGCTTTCTGAAATCCAAATGCACGAATCAGAACAAAAAGGAAGTCAACTGCCGGTCATCCCGTCTTCCGGAATTTCTCCGGGAGATCCTGGCGAGAGATAAATGATGACACCGAAAAAAGACTCCTCTATATAAGGAAGGAACACTCTCTTTTTCAGTATCCTGAAGGATACCTTAGATACACGGCATCCCCGCCGGAATATCCATACCCGGCACCCGGGGGAAAATCATAAGATGTTTCCGTTCCTCCGAAAAACGCTCCTCCGCTCCCGGATGAAGGCACAACGGCTCATAATCACAAAAAGTGCTCCCCCTCATTTCTGTCTTATTTCTGTACCATTTCTGCCGCATCCTGCCTGCAGTCTGCCATCCCTTCCCCGGGGTTGTTATATTGCATTGCGGGACCAGTACATCGGTATCGCTTCCCCGACATCAGAACACCTTCCGGAAGGAGATGGCTTCACTTTGGTTTTGTCCCGGAGGATTTCCGATGGCACTTCCTTCGGATTCCTTTGCCGTTCCCATGAAAAGTGAACTCCTCTCGGAATCAGGAAACAATGCCGCCCCGGAAAAAACGTCTTTTTTGCAAAAGTTCACCGTTTTCCGCCAAAATTGCCGCAAAAAGTAAGTCGCATAACGGGATACCGGCTTTTTTTTAAGAACCTGTTTACATTTTTTGGAGTTCCCCGGTCAAAAACACCGCAGATCCTGTAACATTGTAAGAACGTATTATTCAAGCGCCTGAGTTTTTTATGAGTACGGGCTGTTTGCATTGTGTCCTGAAGGAGGTGGAGTACTCATGAGCCAGTTTGATAAGCTTATTTCCGAGCTTGCCGCCTTTTCCGGACTTCCCCTGGAGGTGGATGGCAACAATTCCTGCGCCCTGAGCACTGATGATCTGTACATTACCATGCTGTACCGTTCCGATGCCGGTGATATCGTGATTTTTGCTCCGGTAACGGATCCCGATGACGGAAAACCCGGAGAAGCCGTTCTCAGAAAGGCTCTGGAGCTCTCATATAACGGCAGCGGCACGAAGCAGCATTTTCTGGGGCTGTTTGACGACACCCTGGTGCTCTCAGTCCCGGTGCCCGTCAGGGATCTTACTGCCAAAGCCCTGGGCCAGAAAATAGTGGCCTTTGCCAATGCGGCCGCCTCCGTCAAGGCGGAGCTTGCAAACAGCCGTCGCGGCTGAAGCTTTTCCCGGCCGGCAATTCCGGGAGGGGATGTTCCTGCCGGTTCACAACCCCTGGAACGGCATGCGGTTTCCCTTTTTGCGGGAAACTGAAAAGTCCTTTTCCATGAAAGCGATATCTCTGTTGCCAATTATTTTTTAAGCTATAAAATACAGTTTCCGTAAAGCCGGTTTTCCTTTGCGGCCATGTTTTTCGGGCAGAGTCATCACAATGATGCCGGATGCCGCCTGCCGGGAATTTGAATAACGATAATTGAGACAATTATGACCGATTTTAAGATGACAGATCTCCAGTTTTCAGAAAGCAGCCGTACCGGCTGCTGTTCTGCCGCAGACAATGATACCGCCGCGGCCGGTGTCTGGAACGCTTTCAGAGCCGTTCCGAAAAACGGTTCGGACCGGGATAGCCGGAAGGCCTTTGCCGGTGCCGTCAGCGCCGATCTTCTGAAAGATGCCGGAAACCGCGGCAACGCCGCTTTTTCAGGGGAATCCGCTTCCGGGGAGGTGTTCGGAACTCTCGCGGCGGCATTCCGGGTTGCCGGCACCGCGGCTTCCGCAGGTCTTGCTGCCGGAATGACGGCCGGCGTAATGACACCGCCTCTTATGGAGAAGCTTCCGGAGCGGGATCTTGGCAAACACCCCGTTTCTAACGAAGAAGCCTTTAATACGCGGGTCTGTGCCTGATATCGGGCCGGGCCCGGTTTCGGACCTTCCCGAAATATTCGTTCCCCTGATGCGAAGGGCCGTGACGCCTGTTGCCCTTCCTCATTCTGTGTGTCTTTCCGACGGCTTTTTGTCCGTCCTTTCTCCCTCTTCTTTCCCGCCCTTCATTTCTGACCTTTTCCCCCGCCCCTGCATTTCCCCATTTCATAAAGAAGAGTCCCGAGATGATTGTTCATCATGGTATCCTTTCTGACGTTTAATCTTTAATCAGAGAACCGTCCGGGGAACCCCGCCTCATGTCGCCTCCGTTTCCTCTGATTCTGTCTGCCCCTTCTGTCTGCCCCCGAATCTCTTCCGTACCGGGCGCCGCCGTTTTCCGGAAATGCCTTTTTCCCCGGAAAAATCCCGAAGGTCCGGGGCTTTCCGCTTTTCAGAGCTGTTTAAATCCGGATTTTTGCGGTTTAGTCAAAAATAGGACATGACAATGGACAACCAAAACCACAACCTGTGATAAAATCAGGAAAACAGAGTTCTCCGTTTTTCCTGCCTTCCTGCTGCGGCTTCGGGAGAATTCCGCTTCGTCTGAGGTATTATCAATGTTTTTTGCCGTTATTGTATTCATTATCATAATACTGGTATTTCTGATCATCGCCTACATGATATACAGCGATTATCAGGTACAGCAGGAAATGGACAAAAAACTCATTATTTCCCGGCAGAAGAACGTTATCGACGAAACTGACGATATTCTGATGAACGTTACCCAGATTCCGTTTTCAAACCGGATGATCATCATTCTGCAGAACCGGATTCTCAACGCCCTGCAGATCATTGCCTCGGTACAGTCCAACATGCAGGTGCAGCAGCGCATCACCGATATGTCTGCGCAGATCGAGAACACCAAAAGCTCCCCCTCCCGGGATTCTCAGTTCATACCTCCGGGAAATCCGGATCAGTCCCTGAAAATGATCCGCATCATGCGACGTCTCAGAAAAATCATCCGCATCGAATTCAACCGGGGACGCATCTCCAAGAACGATTTCGTTGACGAGGACAAGATCCTGGAAGTCAATATCTACAAGATCCAGTTCAGCAACCTGATGAAAAACATCGAGGAAGCCCATATGAACGCCCAGACCGGTACCGAGAGGGAACTCATCCGCGGCGGTCTCAATTCTCTTAACAAAATGCAGTTCCGCGATGCCTGGCTTGAAAGTCTCAAGGATCACCTCCAGGAAACTCTGGACAATCTGAACGCCGAGGCCGAAAGGAAACACGAGCAGGAAATTGCCAACGAAAAGGCCAAGGAAAGCGACATTGATGTTCTTTTCATGCCGAAGAAGAAATGGTAACACCGGCTTTTCTGCGTTGCATTTGTCTCCGCTTCTTCCTGTGCCGGCGTTTCTGATTTTCATGTCCGCCCCCGGCCGCCTTCCGCTTTCCCGGGTTTTCCGGAAAATCCGGCCCCCGAAGCCGGCACGAATCCTGTCCCCGGAGAAATCGTCATGAGCAGGAATATGGCCTCGCTTCCGGGACATGCGGCCGCTCTGTTCACCACCGTAGTCTGGGGCATTACCTATGTTTCAACCAAATATCTCACGGACAGCTTCGACCCCGTGGAAATCCTGCTGTTCCGACTGACTCTGGCCAACATTCTCCTGCACCTGGCTGCCCCCGGAATCAGCCCCCGTCCCGGCGAAGAAAAATATTTTGCCCTGGCCGGACTTACCGGGATCTGTCTCTATTTCATGCTGGAAAACACCGCCCTTACCATCACCACGGCATCCAACGTGGGAATCATCGTATCCTCGGCTCCGCTCTTCACTGCCCTGCTGGCTCTTCCGGCTTACCGGGACCGCCGGGTGCTGTCCCCGGGATTCATCACCGGATTCATCCTGGCCATGAGCGGCATCGTAATGCTGAGCACCGGCGGTTCCGATATGGAAATCCATCCTGCCGGAGATCTCATGGTGGTGGCGGCCTGCCTGGCCTGGGCCGTCTACTCTCTTACCGTAAAGAAAATCGCCGCCTTCGGCTACGGCAATCTGGCTGCCACCCGCCGGATCTTTCTGTGGGGGCTGCTGTTTGTCGCCCCCTGGGCCTTTCCGGCAGATATCAGAATGGATGACTTTTCCCGATATGCCAGTCCTCAGGCCCTGGGCAACCTTGTCTTTCTCGGGGCTGTGGCCTCGGCGCTGTGCTTTGCCACCTGGAACTACGCCGTCAGGACTCTGGGGCCGGTCAAAACCTGCGTTTACATTTACGGCGGTCCGGCAATAACCGTGATTTTTGCCTGGATTTTCCTCTCGGAACAGCTTAATGCCGTCGGAATCACGGGATGCCTCATGGCCATTGCGGGACTCCTGCTGTCATCTCTCCCGGAGAGTCATTCCGATCTTAAGGGCGTCATCAGGAAAAAAATGCCAAAGATACGGCGCGACAGGAAAACAATTCCCCGGGATTCAGAGGGAGCTTTCCCGGAACAGAAGAAATAACAATGAAATACGGAAACAGAAAAAAACGAAACTTCACGGGACAGCGGAAACCCCCCGGACAGAGCCCGGGAAACCACCGCTGCAAAATGTAACTGTTACCGGCAATATTTTAAATGTCAGCGAAAGCGCTGTAACTGTTACCGAATATGTTTTAAGTGTTAGCAGTACTGTCGTAACTGTTAGAGAAAATATCCCCCACAACCACGTTAACAGTTACGGTTCACCGGAATCCTGGCTTTCCGAAGCCCCGCTCCTGCCGGAGACCGCCTTTTCCCGCACCTCCAGCCGGAACACGTTCATGGTATCCGGATCCGGACAGCAGAACCTGGCGGTTCCCGGCGGCTCTCCGGGAATACGGCCGCCATAGCGCAGGATATCGGCATAGAGAAAGGCCACATGCATGGCCAGGGGACATAGTCTGCCCCGTTCGGTATCAAAGTCAAAGGTATCCCCGGGCCTGTGATGATGCCGGCAGGGACAGGATCCCCGCCTTTCCGTGAGAGTAATGGTAATTCCCGGTCTTGCCATCGGATCCTCCCTGAAACAGAGTCAAAGTCCCGGCCGCTTTCAGGACTGTGTCCGGCCAGTAGCCCCGGACGGAGCAGGCTGCCACTTCCCCGGGAACACCCGAACCACCCTGGTCAGAGTCCCGGCCTCACTGACAAGCCCGGATTTGCCGGAAACCACAATCCCCTGAGAAACGCCGCGCCAGACCCGGAGATCCGTCCGGGAATTGCCCGCATAGCAGACCTCCTGCCCTGCGAATTTCTCCTTTATAAAGGCCAGCTTGGCATCTCCCACCAGATTCACTCTTTCGGAAGAACCGAAGCCGTCCCTGAAGAATCCGTGCCAGGCGGCGATTTTTCTGACGATTTCCGAAGTGCTGCCGGACACGATATAAACTTCGTTTCCGGGAATCTCCGCTTCCTTTTTCAGAAAATCCAGAAGCTCCCGGTTCCAGCAAAGGTTTGCGGGATCAAAGCTGTAATGCCTGGCTATATGGTATTTCAGAAAGGCCCGTCTGCCGCCGTCTCTGAGAAACCAGCACAAAGCCGGAAAAAGCATCAGAGGATTCTTTCCGATAACGGAAAAAAACGAAGTCACCGACATGTCATTGGGTATAAGGGTCCCGTCCAGGTCTACACAGTAAATCATCAGAAGGCCGCGAAAAAAGCAGAAGAGAGCAGAAAAAATGGCGGGAGCCGTTCTTGTCAGGCCTCCGCCGTTTCGGATATCAGAAAAGAACCTTGTTCTTCACATCCTTCTTATGAGCAACCTTCTCATAGAAGAAGTTGAACTGATTGCGGAACTCCTTGACGCAGTCGGCGAACCTGGAAGCCTCCGGTTCGGTATTCTTGACATACACCGTTCTGGCCACCTTCATGGAATAGTGAACCCCGGCCCAGCAGAGACGGATAAAAAGCTCGGCGTGGAAATTGATAAGCGTGCCCAGATTGTGCTTCTGCATGCACTCGTAAGCAATTCCCACCGGATAGATGCGCACCGGAGCCTCGAAATTGAAATTCTTGATCACCCGGAGATCCCGCTTGTACCACTTGAGTTTGATCTTTTCCCGGCGGGTTCTGGGTTCAATATAAAGCTGGTTTACTCCGGCAACAATGTTCTCCGGGTGCTCCTGTGCCAGACTCCACATGGCCTCAATGTCCTCGTAGATCAGCTGGCATTCCGGAACCCACAGGAAAGCATGGGAGAATCCCCGGGTATGGGCCTCGCGGAAACCGTCACAGATGGCGGCATAGGGAGAGGAATCGGAAAGACGCTGAATCAGGATTATCTGCTTGTAGGGGCCGATAATTTTTTTCAGATTGGTGAGTTCCTCTTCGGAATTTCTGTCATTCACAATAAAAACGGAATAATCTCTGTTCGACATGAGCGGCATAAGCTTTTCCATAAGATCAGCGGCGGAAAGATCACGCCAGTCGACAATGTAACACGGTCTGGTAACGCCAGCCATCGAAAAACCTCCCGTTTCTCTTCAATTATTCAATTCTTCTGCATGTCCGCGCCGCAGTGATGCGGAACAAAAACACCGTCCGAAGCGGAGCTCCGGAACGGATAACAATGATGCTTCTCCCGGGACGCGGGAATTCCTGTATCCTGGGAAAATCCCCCGCCGGGGAATGCGTTTCATCCGGCCCCCGCGGGAAGTCGCCCCGACCATCCCCGGCGGCAAGGATTATAACACATTAATGGCATCCTTGTATTCAGGGATGTTTTCCGGCCGGAGCGGGAATTAACGCTTCCGTTGCCCGGTCCGCAGAATTCCCGCATGAAAGGCTGCGCTGCGCAGACGGGGAATACTTCCCTCATGCCGGCATATCTCTGAGCTTCTTTCTTTTTCGCTTGTTATCGTACATCAGCTGATCGGCACGGTGAACCAAATCATTAAATGAACTGTCAGTCTGCGGATCATACACCGCAACTCCGGAAGAAACACTGACCTTATCCCACTCATTCTGTGCCGAGGCACTGACTGCTGCCTGCCCCTCCTCAAATTTCTGCAGGAGCTCATCACGGTTCTCAAAGTCCTCGCCTTTTAACACCACGACAAACTCATCTCCGCCGGTTCGGAACACCGGACTGTGCTGGAAAACGCGGCAGATCAGCCTGCTGGCCGCCTGCAGATACAGACTGCCCTTGTCGTGCCCGAGCAGATCATTGATTTTTTTCAGATTATCGCAGTCGAAAACACCGATTGCCAATTCAGTCGTTTCACCCTGACTGATCCGCTCCGCAAGCTGTTTCATGTAATCTTCATACCCGGCTCTGTTGCGAACCCTGGTAAGAGGATCCACAAAAACCTGCCTGTTCAGGGTTTCAACCTGGTGTCTGCTCTTTTTTGCCGATTCTTCAGCTTCAAAAAGACGCTCTCCCATTCGTCTGGTATCACGGTAATTGTTCAGCATGATCGAGGTTGAAATGAGAAACAGTGCCAGCGAAACCACAGTATACAGCGTCGCTGTGTTGCGGATATCCTCGGCCTGTTTTTGCAAAAACGCTTCCCGGTCCTTTTTAACCGTCAGATTGGAATCATCCGCCGGATGAAACCTGGCGTCATACAGCCCCCTGAGATCCGTACCTTATTTATGTTTTCAGGACCGGAGACAGAGCACACTACCTCTCATAATAGTCAAAGGCAACCCTGAGACGCTCCCCGAGATACTTCAGATCCAAAGGACAGAAGGAATGAATCCGAACCCTGAAGGCCGCATTTTCAGGTGCCGCAATCCTTTCCCCGTAAAAGCTCGAGATCCGGAAATCATACCGCCCGATTCCGGATTCGTAGGGGAGAATCCGGCCGGTTTCGTCACGATACCCCCGGATTCCCATGAAGTTCGACCAGTAGTTTTTGATGATCCCCGGAGTTCCGGCCGGAGAATAGAGCTCAATCTGCAGCGTCAGCTTCTGCTGATACTTGTCAGGAGTGATACCCCCGTTCCGGCTTTCAGAAAAGTACATGGTGGCGTCCCGGCAGAAAAGCTCCGGATCCAGCACCGCCCGATCCCGGAGTTCCCGTGCCATTTCCGCAGCCGACGGCCGTTCCCGGGCAGCACTGTCCCCGGATATCTTCTGAAAACTCAGAGCGTCAATGCTGAAACCGGCGTTTTCAATGCTGATCTCCCGTCCGGCCAGGGATTCCCCGGAATCGCTCCGGAGATCCTCCGCCGTGCATTCGTAGGTATTGCCGTAGGCTCCCAGGAAAAGAGGCGCCTCCGCCCGGCAGGATACCCGGGAGCTTTCTCCGGACTCCGGAGGATTTTTTCTCAAAAGACATTCCGGATCCGTTTCGCATGAAAGAGCCCGGGACACGGCAGCGGTCCCGTCCGGGATTCCGAAACCGTACCGGCCGTGATAGCGATAACCGGCAGCGTTTTCAATCCAGCCGGGATTCCAGATCAGATCCGGCCCCCTTTCGTAATGTCTCCGGAGGGAGATTCCCAGAGTGCCGGTACTGGCAGGAGCGTCCGTCATTTCCGGAAAATCCCGGTCGTTCCTGGCGGTTTCCGCCAGAATGTACCGGGCCTGCCAGACGTTGAGATCCGGATATGCCTGATACATCAGGGTCAGAAGACCGCTTACCATGGCGGCCGCAGCGGAAGTGCCGTTCATGATGTCAGTGTAATTGCCGTTGATATTGGATTCCTCCAGGGTCCGGTTGAATGCCGTGTATCCGGTATTCCCTCTGCGGGATACCCGGTTGGCAAACCCCGCCCCCGCTCCGGAGACATCCGTGGTGACCACCGCTCTCCCGGCCCCCGGATGTCCGTATTCCCCTCCGGGAGCCGCAATCCAGATCCCGAAGCACATGGGACTGTAGGAGGAGATCTTTCCGGATGCCGCCACCGCCCCGGAACGAATCACATCGGGGGAAACACCGTTGTTTCCTCCGGGCCAGAAGCCGCAGTTCACCCCGAAGGCCTGACACGGTCCCGCCAGAGTTATCGGATCATGTCCGGTAAGCTCCCGGATCTCCACCGTGTAGGTATTCTGTCCGAAAGAGTTGCCGGAGGAGGCGGAAACTGAAACCCCGGAATCCGCCAGGGATTCCAGATACATGAGAGACGCCGGAGTCACCCGGGCCGATCCAGTCATGCTCCAGCTTTCGTTCACCACCCGGAAGGAATTCCGGTGTCTGACGAGCTCCGAGAGAAGATTCTCCTCGCTGTAAACGTTCATGCTGAACCCGTGCTTCAGGGACTGATAATAGCTGAGCTCCGGAAGAAACAGGGAAACGATTTCGGAATCCGGGGCAATCCCCCGCATTCCGAGACCGTTCCCGGCCCGGGCTCCGATAATCCCTGCCACCGCCGTGCCGTGCCGGAACATATCCTCGTTCATGTCCGTATATGCGGCATCCTCCGTCTGATACGAAAACGCCCGGGACACTCCGGAAGAGACACTGTCAAATACGGCGATGCCGTCCCGGAGATCCTCGTGTCCGGAATCCGTCGCCGTGTCGAACACCACCGTCCGGACGCCCTTTCCGGTTATCGGATCCCCCGCGGCATCCCTGATTCCGGAAAGCTGCCAGAGGTTAAGATCGAAGCCCGGAAGCCCCGGCTCATGCTGATCTCCCTGAAAGGTGCCGGCATTGCGGTAATGCCAGCTCCGGCAGTGCAGGGGATCCCCGTAAAGAGGGAGCTGCCAGCTCCGGCTTTCGCCGTTCCGATCCCGGTAATATACCGGAACCTCGCAGTCCCGGGTCTCCGGGGTCCAGACACCCGGCCAGACGTAGCGGATGCTGCCGTCAGGAAGAAATTCCAGCTCCCCCGCTTCCGGATCCGTGCCGGTAATCTCCGCCACTTCATCACCAGGCCTCAGGATGAATTCCGGATCCCCTTCCCCGATGTCCCCCTGCCGGATCACCGCAAACGGCCGGGGAACCTGCACCTCGGGCACCACCCGGCCGGTATAGCCGGCATAGTCCCGGTGCTCCTCAAAATCGCAGCCGGTCATGGCAAGTCCCCAGAGAAGAGCTGTCAGAATGCCCCGGGAAAGCACCGTTACGGAGCCCCCGGAACCAGGCACCGGGAAATTTCCGGATTCAGGGAAATGATGACGTTTGACATTGCGGCGGGAAGCGGAATGATGCATGGACACCTCGGCAGGCGAAAACTCGGGGGATCCGGGATCCTGAGAATGCTGCTGTCAGGATCCCGGAAGATGCTCCCATTCTAAGGCGGAAATGTCATCCTGGCAAAACGACAATCCCGGATTCCTGACCGGGATTCCGCTTTCAGCCCGGGTTGCCAGAGCGGCACATCCCGTGTATAGTCACTCCGGCATCCTTCGGCCCCCGGAACCGGTACAGAATCCTCCTTCGGAAAACTTCAGAGGGAAACGGATTCCCGGACATCCCCGGGAATCCCCGAAGATGCCGGACAACAGGAACAACTATCGGGAGCAGTCATGTCATATCGTTTTAAATTCAGTCACGTTTTTCTGGTTCTGTCCCTTTCCCTGCCGGCTCTGTGCGGGATTTCAGAAGCCGGGGAGGAACCTCTTGTCGCGGCGAACACGCCAAAAACGGAAATCCGGGACGGGACCTATGTCATCAAAGTCGGAAAGAAACTTCTGGGTGCCGATGTCTACTTTGATCTCCGGAACGGCGGCGACACCATCGATCTTCCCCGGGGCGAATTCACTCTGAAGAAAAACGACGGGGGATATCATGTAACAGGATGCTTTTCCATGTACCGCGGAGCCGAGGTGCTGGTAGACCGGCAGTGCGCGCTCCGGGAAGGATCCATCTACTGCCGGACCGCCCCGGACTGGGCCGAAATACCTCCCGGAGACGACAATCTGGAGCACGTGGAGGAAGTCATGGAAGTGTTTATCTTCCCGCAGGATCCGGAAACCATGAAGGTTAAAATCACCGACGCCTCGTTTTCTGCCGGAGGTTCCGTGGAGGATTTCGGCACGAGCCCCTACAAGCTGGTCAGGAACCGCAAGAGCAAGTGCCGCTTTAACCGGTAACCACCATTGCTCTCCGGCCGGCTCCGGATACCTCCGGAGCCGGCATCTCAGCAACCTTCCGGCCCGTCTGACGGCCCGGTCCTGAAAATCTGCAAAAGTTCACCGTCAGCACAGTAAACTGCCAGTTTCTTAAAATCAGTCGTTACGAGATAGAATTCTTCGGGATCGGTCGTAAGATTCCCGAGGACGGCGACAGTTTCGTCCAGAAAGCCGAAATATACCCATCCCGCGCCGGTAATCAGATATACCGGGGAGGATTCGGGGGCAAATTTGCGGAAAAGTTCCCTGAGCAGGGAGTCAAATCCGCAGTCTCTTTCCGATACGGAATGAATCATGTCCAAATCCGGGCGCAGTCCGGTCCAGGCGAATGCAACCCGGGGTTCTCCATCAGGTATACTTTTTTGCCGGTCAGGACAGCGGACAAACGCATACAGAAAACGCGTTAAGATCCTGCGGTATCCCGTTTTTGAATACTCCCGAAACCGCGCCCCGCTGATCCCGAGTCTTTTCACGGTATCCGCAATGGCCTTTCTGATTTCCGGCTGTTTGTAACCCGATTTGGGGTTCATTCTGATTCCTCGCGCCCTGAGATGACCGATCGGTGTCAATGCGCCACGACCGGCACTGCCTCGTTATCCCCGGGAAGATTTCAGTCTCTTAAGCATCTCCTCCAGTTCGTCCTCGCCGACAAAGCCCTGGGCGGCTCCCCCGGAGCGGATTTTAAGAGCCGCAAAAAGCTGCGCCCGAAGAAGAGCATCCTCCGGACTCAGGCCCTTCAGATGAAAGTGCAGATACCCGGAAAACAGAGCATCTCCGGCTCCTGCCGTATTTTTAACTCCCCCGATTTCGAAGGCCGGCATCTCCAGAAGAACATTCTCCGCGGGAAGATGCAAAATAGCGCCCCGGGCCCCCATGCCGAGCACAATCACCCGGTTATGGTAACGGGCACCGAGAGTCTTCACAAAATCCCGTTTCCCGGAGGGAATTCCCTCATCACTGAGAAACAGGATATCCGCATGCTCCATAAAGCTCCGGTTGTATTCGTCATCAATATTCGAGAGCACATGCACATCAGTGGCAATCAGCTTTCCGGGAAGCCCGGGCCAGCTCCAGAAGCGGTCTGGAAAAGTTTATATTGCAGGCGGCCACGGCATCCGTTCCGTCCAGAATGCTCCTTTCAAATTCGTACGGCGTTTCCTGAATATCCTTGAGATCGCAGTAAATCTGCCGCCGCCCCGTTTCGTCATAAAGCACCGCGGAGGCCGGAGTCTCCCGGAGCTTCGGAAGCACGAGATCCGTGCGAAGTCCCATGGCACGAAGCTCCTTCATAAAAAGCTCCCCGGCGGCATCCTGCCCCGTAAGCGAGACCGGAACCACGTTGTCTCCCAGAACTGTCAGAGCCTTTGTCAGATTAAAGCCCACCCCGGAGAGGGAACTGGCCACCCCGAAGAAATCGTAATCAATGGGATAGTAGCTTATGGGAAAACCGCGGATCTTCACGGTCGTCTCCATATTAAAAAGCCCGGAAACCAGAATGCTGCTCATAGTACCCCCGAAACATAAAAAAGGAATGCTTCCGCTCTCATTTTAACTCTTTCCTGCGTTTCCGGGGGCCGGCAGCCACAAGAAGCCCGGAAGGACAGGCGGAAACTCCGGCAGGAACACTTTCCGGAAAACATTTCTCTGAATTGCCACCGGCACGAATATTACTTAAAATTGCTGCTGCCGCAGTCTTTCGCGGCCGTTTCGGATTTCCGAAATTCCGGAATCCCGTTTTTTTCCCGCAATTAATGAAAGAGTCTCATGAACAGAAAGCATCTCTCCTGCGAAGCCGGCTCCGCGCCGGACACCCCCGAAATACCCGCCTGCGACTACCGGGCTGAAAACCCGTTCATGAATCTGGCCATAGCGGAAGCCCGAACCGGCATTCATCTCGGTCACGGCGGGCCTTTCGGGGCGGTGGTGGTCAGGGACGGCACAGTCATCGGCAGCGGCCACAACATGGTGCTGGTCGCCCATGATTCCACCTGCCACGGTGAAATTGCCGCCATCCGCAATGCGGAACAGCATCTTGGCACCCACGATCTTTCCGGGTGCGAGCTCTATACCACCGGCGAGCCCTGCCCCATGTGTCTGGCGGCCATCATGTGGGCCAACATCGGCAGGGTATATTACGGGGCCACCATTCACGACAATGCCCTCATCGGATTCCGGGACGAGGTCTTTGACAGAATGTTCGGGGATCGCCGGGCCTTCGGAGATCTTCTGGTTCCGCTGGATCGGGAGGCCTGTCTCAGGCTTTTCGGGGAATACCGGAATCTCCCGAAAACCCTGTACTGACGAATTCCGGAAGCATAACGCAGCAACTGTGCATAAAATTTAATGCACAATTCCAAAGGAGAAAACAGCTATGATGAATCACATCTGGGCCGGCATGATAATTTTGGGGATTATTGGAGGACTCACGGCCGCCTTCTTCGGCAATGCCTCCGGAAACGCCCTCGGGGATCTCCTGCAGGAATTTCTGAAAGCCGCCGGATCCGCCACCGACATCGTCATCGGACTTGCGGGGATGATGTGCTTCTGGCTCGGCATCTCCCGCATTATGGATGCCGCCGGCCTTACCGCAAAAATGGCCGCCCTCCTGACTCCGCTGTTCCGGGTTATCATGCCGGAGGTTCCCGCCGGCCATCCGGCCATCGGCAGCATCACCATGAACATGGCCGCCAACATGCTGGGCCTGGACAATGCCGCCACTCCGCTGGGGCTCCGGGCCATGAAGGAGCTGGAAACCCTGAACCCCCGTCCCGGTGTTGCCTCCAATCCGGAAATCATGTTTCTGGTGATCAACACCTCTTCGGTGACCATTTTTCCGATCTCGGTTTTTCTGTACCGCAGCAAATTCGGGGCCGCGGATCCGGTGGATATCTTTCTGCCGGTGCTTCTGGCCACCTCCTGCTCCACCCTGGCGGGATTTCTGGCCGTGGCGGCGTTTCAGAGGATTAACCTCCTCCGGCTGCCGGTGCTCCTGGCCTTCGGCGGGCTTCTGGGACTCGTGGCCGGAGTGTTTGTCTGGTCACTTTATGCCGGAGCCGCCATGGCATCTCAGGCGTCACTGGCCGCCAACGGTGCCGTGCTCCTTTTTATCTGCGGGCTTCTGGTCTTCGGGCTTCTGAAAAGGGTTAAGGTATACGAGGAATTTATCAACGGGGCCCGGGAAGGCTTCCGGGTATGCATCGATATTCTGCCCTACCTGGTGGCCATGCTGACAGCCGTGGCCTTTCTCAGAGCCGGCGGTGTGCTTTCATTACTGCTTTCCGGAATCCGGGAAATTGTGGAAAAAGCAGGACTTTCCGCTGACTTTGTGGACGCGCTCCCGGTGGCCTTTATGCACCCCTTCTCGGGAAGCGCCTCCCGTGCTCTCATGCTGGACGTATTCGGTACCAGCGGTGTGGATTCGCTTGCCGGACACATTGCCGCGGTAATGCAGGGATCCACGGAAACCACCTTTTATGTGCTGGCAGTTTATTTCGGGTCAGTGGGGATTGTCCGGGTCAGGCATGCGGTCACCTGCGGACTTATTGCGGACTTTGCAGCCATGACAGCGGCCATTGTCATCGGAACCATGTTTTTCGGCTGAAAACAAAACCCCGGGGATTCTGCGGGCACCATCCCGGTTCCCCGGGATTTCCCACTTCCGGACATTGTTCTTAAGACATCTCCGGCTGAAGTTACTGAATCCTACCTTACCTCTGATCTTCTCCGGTACATTCCACATCTTCCTCCGCGCGGAGTCATTTGTTCCAAAGTTCCTTGTCTTTCATTTCTCCGGAAAAATCAAGAGCTGCCACGTATACCTGATAAACATCCTGTATTGCCGATTTGTTAATTCCTGGGGCAGAAAACTAATGAAGTGCCCGTGGTTTAGACATACGTTGCAATACCGCGAAGGGTTGGCCCCTTTGCGGCAGCTTATGATGTACGGCCACACGGCCTTCACCAACGGAAGTTTCAATACCGCGAAAGGGTTGGCCCCTTTGCGGCTTATAGTCGGACCTATATGGCCATGGGCTGTAATCTAGTTTCAATACCGCGAAAGGGTTGGCCCCTTTGCGGCCCTCCGGGACATCGCCAACCGCGAGGAGGAAAGCGATGGTTTCAATACCGCGAAAGGGTTGGCCCCTTTGCGGCACTGCGGCCCGGGGTTCTCAGCCACCAGAAGGAGGAGCGTTTCAATACCGCGAAAGGGTTGGCCCCTTTGCGGCATAAGAGCGGTTTAATTGATAATCCAGAAAGACTTAAAGTTTCAATACCGCGAAAGGGTTGGCCCCTTTGCGGCCCTAATGGCTGACGGCAAGCAGGGCACCCTTTGGGGTGGTTTCAATACCGCGAAAGGGTTGGCCCCTTTGCGGCGATGCGTACGTTAAGCGTGAGATTATTCGGAGGTGTCAGTTTCAATACCGCGAAAGGGTTGGCCCCTTTGCGGCATGTCAAGTTCCAGTCAAAGGAATTAGACCCTGACCGTTATAGTTTCAATACCGCGAAAGGGTTGGCCCCTTTGCGGCCGGACATAAGCCCGGACACGCAAGAAAAATATATGTAAAGTTTCAATACCGCGAAAGGGTTGGCCCCTTTGCGGCTTCAATGAAGCTTATGCAGGTCTCTTCCCTGGTGCTGAGCAGGTTTCAATACCGCGAAAGGGTTGGCCCCTTTGCGGCCTTCATTGAGCGTGAACTTCTGAAGATTCCTGGTTGCGTTTCAATACCGCGAAAGGGTTGGCCCCTTTGCGGCATAAGCTGGCTCAATGGTATGGAGATAACTTTATGGGTTTCAATACCGCGAAAGGGTTGGCCCCTTTGCGGCCCCTGATGCCGCCGAAGCAAACTATTATG
>Ga0310695_10004993_pt1 | contig 23686 bp, 22 predicted proteins | sample RumenRJG_04DNA_FD_203882 | JGI IMG/M metagenome (GOLD analysis project Ga0310695, IMG submission 203882) | Bovine rumen microbial communities from Lethbridge, Alberta, Canada - RJG_04 (v2) (version 2) | ecosystem: Host-associated > Mammals > Digestive system > Stomach > Rumen | place: Canada...
TTCTTCTTTAGATATATGAAGCCTTTAATTGAACAAGGTCATGTATATGCTGCAATTCCACCATTATATAAGTTTGTAAATGATAAGAAAGTTTCTTATGCATATAGTGATGAGGAATTAGAAGTTTTAAAGCAAAACGCAAAAGCTGGAAAAATTGATATCCAAAGATATAAAGGTCTAGGCGAAATGAATCCAGAACAATTATGAGAAACTACAATGGATCCAACTGTAAGAAAACTACATTGTTTCTCAATTGATGATGCTATTGAAGCAGACAAACAATTCTCATTCTTAATGGGTGATGATGTATTACCAAGAAAAGAATTTATTTCTAAAAATGCAAAGTTCGTTAAGAACTTAGATATTTAAGGGAAGGAGGCGAAAAAATATTATGATTTGTAAAAATTGTGAAAAAGATGTACAACCAAGAATGTCACAAAAACAATTATTAATAACAATAGTGCTACTTATTCTCGCTGTCTTTCCTGGAGTTATTTATTTAATTCTATGTAACAAAACAACTTGTCCTGTATGTGGAAAAGATGTTTACAACAAGAGTTCTGTTTCAATTCCAGCAAATGAACCAAAACCAGAAAAATCAACAAATGCAGCTAAAGTAAGAGAGGAAAAATAGTGTATGTCAAACAATAATGTACGCGATGAAAATTTAATTAAAGATCAGTTGGCAAAGACCAAGATTATAGAAAAACCAATAACTACGGAATTGAAAAGCTCATTTCTTGAGTATTCAATGTCTGTTATTGTGGCTAGAGCTCTACCTGATGCTCGTGATGGTTTTAAACCCGTTCACCGTAGAGTATTATATGCTGCTTATGGACTAGGAATGACTTCTTCTCGTCCACATAAGAAATCTGCAAGACTTGTCGGTGAAGTTATTGGTAAGTACCACCCACATGGTGATACTGCAGTATACGAAACTATGGTACGTATGGCACAAGATTTCTCAATGCGTTATATGTTAATGGACGGACATGGTAACTTTGGTTCCATCGATGGTGATGGCGCAGCTGCTATGCGTTATACTGAAGCTAGAATGTCAAAGATTGCAGATACAATGCTTGAAGATATCAACAAAAACACTGTTGATTTTGTTGACAACTATGATGGTAGTGAATCTGAACCTACAGTTCTTCCTTCATTATTCCCTAACTTATTAGCTAATGGTACTAATGGTATTGCTGTTGGTATGGCTACAAACATTCCACCTCATAACTTAGGTGAATTAGTTGAAGCTATTAAACTTGTAGCATATAATCCAGAAGTAACAATTGATGAAATCAAACAAGTGTTACATGGTCCAGATTTCCCAACAGGTGCTCAAATTGTTGGCGCTAAAGGAATTAATGATTACTTTAACACTGGTAGAGGCAGTGTAATTATCCGTTCTAAAGGAACTTACACAACTAATGAATCTACTGGTAAATCAACCATAATTTTCACCGAAATACCATACCAAGTTAATAAAACAACTTTATTACAAAGAATTGCAGAATTAGCTGCAAATAAAGAAAGCGAAGAAAATGGCATTAGTGGAATCGCTGATCTAAGAGATGAATCCTCTCGTGAAGGTATAAGAATTGTTATTGAAACTAAACGTGATGTTTCGCCTGAAGTTTTAATGAACCAATTATATAAGAAAACACAATTGCAAACTTCGTTTGCTGTTAATATGTTGGCTCTAGTAAATGGTGAACCTAAATTGATTAATATCAAAGATGGTTTACAAATTTATTTAGATCACCAATTAAAAGTATTAAATCGTCGTGTTAATTTTGATTTAAATGCTGACCGTGAACGTCAACATATTTTAAATGGTTTACATATTGCAATGAGCAATATTGATGAAGTTGTAAAAATCATTCGTAACTCAAAGAGTGACGAAGCTGCTGCTAATGAACTAAAACAAAGATTTAGTTTAGATGATAAACAAACTAAAGCTATTTTAGATATGCGTTTAAGAACATTAAGTGGTCTTGAACGTGAAAAGATTGAAAGCGAATTAAAAGAATTAGAAATCGAAATTAAAGATTTCGAAGACTTACTAAAGAATAAAGATCGTCAAATTAAAGATATTATTGACCGTCTAGAAGCTTTAAATAAACGTTTTGGTGATAAGAGACGTACCGAAATCGATACCGAATCTAATATTGATATTTCTGATGAAGACTTAATTAAGAAAACTGATATTTTATTAACAATGTCTTCAAGAGGATATTTAAAACGTTTACCAATTGACACATATCGTGTGCAAAACCGTGGTGGAGTTGGAGTAATTGGTACAACAACTTATAATGATGACGATGTAAGTCGTATCATTGTTGCAAATACTCATACTGATATTTTGATTTTCACTAACAAAGGTAAAATCTACCGTATGCGTGGTCACCAATTCCCTCAAGGTAGTAGAACAAGTAAAGGTCTTCCTGCTATTAGTTTTATGCCTGGAATTGAAAAAGGTGAAAATGTGATTACATTATTGCCACTTGAAAACTATGATGAAAACACATACCTATTCTTTGTAACTAAAAATGGTATTGTTAAGAAGACAAATATTTCTGAATTTGTTCATATCATGCGTAATGGAAAACGTTGTATCACTTTAGATGAAAACGATTTACTATTTGATGTATTACAAATAACTGATTCTGATGAAATCATTATGGGTGCAAGCAATGGTCAAGCCATTAGATTCGATCATACTCGTGTAAGACCAATGGGTAGAACTGCTCGTGGTGTTAAAGGTATGAAATTAGATGACAAATCACACATTATTGGTATTTCAACTAATAAGCAAGGTGAGTACATCTTATCAGTTGGTGCAAAAGGTGTTGGTAAATTAACTCCAATTTCTGAATATCGTTTAACTGGTAGAAATGCTAAAGGTGTTAAATCATTAAAAGTTACACCAAAAACTGGTAACTTGATTTCAACCAAAGCTGTTAACTTAGAAGATGAAGTATTAATCATCACTACAAAGAATAAGATTATTCGTATTCAAGTTAGCCAAATTCGTGAAACAGGAAGAAACTCTTCGGGTGTTAAACTAGTTAACACTGAAAATGATGACAAAGTAAGAGATATTGCTGTTTTCAAAAAGAATGTTTTAGCTCAAGAAGGAACTGAAACTACTGCAGAACCTGTTGTTGAGCAAACTCCTGAAACTTAAACTTAAGCTCTAATAAAATAAAAATCAATTGATTTGTTAGTCAATTGATTTTTTTATTTAAATTTGCAACATTACTCTTATATTAATTATATTAATGGTATATTTAGTCTATTAATCATGAAACAAACTAACATTTTAACAATGAGCAATATATATACATATATATTAATGTTTTAAGTTATTTAATTTCACTATTCTACTCAAATCACTTCTTAAATTTGAGACTTGTTTTTCAATTCGCGTATTAAATTCTTCTTGCTTATCAAATTTTTGCATTACAGATTTATTAAATTCTCTTTGTTCATCTCTAAACTCAATAAATCAAGCTGGTCCTTTAGCTCTTGGTTTAGTTGTAGATCCACCTTTAGCTTTAACTTTTTTAAAATCAAAAACTTCACCAATAAGTTTTTTATCCTTCTTGGTGTTTATCACTTCATATTTAAGTAATTTACTTTTGCTCATATTTTTAATTATATATTACTCTGTCTTACTAACCTAATTAAAATAAACTTTAATAATATGATGTGTAACACAATATAAATCAAATTGTCTGTTTTATAGCCACTATGCTTTAACTATGTAGTAGATTGCAGCATATTAATTGAGCGGTTAAAATTTAAAGTCCATAATTACTTTATTTCTTCTTCAAATATCGGTGTTTTTTTTAAAATATTCATCGAACATTTTTTTAATTCTTTTACTCATTACATTTTGTGCAACTTGTTGTGAATATAATGATTCACAAAAGAAAAAGTATATTTTATTAACATTACTATTCTTTTCAGAATTCAAATCATATTTATTAAAGATTTCATAAAAATAAGGCCAGTCATTTTCGCCCAATGAATGCCCAAAAAATATAAGATCAATATATTCATCGGCCTTTAAAATTGGTAGATTTAAAGCATAAAATTTTTCATCATCATTATCAGAATCATTATGAAGAGATGTATATGTATTTAGTTTAAATGTTTTTGTCAATTCATCAACTTTATTATTTAATCTTAAATCATTAAATCCAATAATACACTGTGGTCCATTTAAGCGCGGATTATGAATGCCTCCATGAATATAACTCATTGGTAAAAAAGATATTTTTTTCTCATTTACTTGCGAAAAAGATTTATTAGTGGAAAATAAGTATTCAATTGTTAAACGGTCTTCTTTATTTCCATGTATGAATAAATATTGATAGGTATAATTAAAGTTAATTATCTTAATTCGTTCATTACTTTTAACATCACTCTTTATAAGTAATTTAGAATATATTTCTGCTTGGTTTTTTGATAAACATTCTCAAAAAGGTAGTATATTAATTGTTTGATCATATAAAAAATTATTAAAATCTTTTTCAAATTTATCTACTCATCCAATTAGTAATTTATTTATTTTTTCAATTGAAGAAAATCGTTCATCATTGCAAAAATCGTTCAATCACCGCAAATCATCGAATATAACACTTTCTTTTCTAAGTCCTTTTTGTTGTAATTGTTTTTGCGTTATATCGACATCATCTATGATTTTTGATAATATTTTTTGTAAACTATTTTCATTTTCTTGAATTGATAACTCTTTAAGATCATTTTCAATATCTAATCATTTTATATTTTTGAAATTATTTTCGTATTCATTTAAACCTACTCCTAAATTTTTAAAATAGTGATTTATTTCTAATAATAAACAAAAAATAGAAAGAATTATTGTCCCATTATTAATAAAATTATTCATCTGTTCACTTGAATAATTTTCAAAATCCAAATGTGGTAGAAATGCATCAATGAGATGGTTCAATAAGGAACAATAGAAATCTCATTTTCTTTCGTAACAGCATTTAGCTTTTTCAAGAATATCTTTAAATCAATCAGAAAAATTTTTCTGATTTAATAATTTATTTTTCCTATTCTTCTTCCATATATCTTCAAAAAAAGCAAAAAATGTTGAATTTCAACCGCATGCTAAATCAAAACCATTACCCAAAACAAATATTTTCATAATTTTATTATATGTTTATATTCAAGTTTATGGCAGTGGTTGCAGGAATTGGAAAAAAATACGATAAATAGGCTCCTTGAGCTTTGACGCTCTCCTATCAGGTAAATGGGAATAGTTAAAAAGCAAAAAAAGATTTTTTATTTATTCAAATTGATGGTAATAAATAAAAATCTCCACAAGAGTGAAGATTTAAATTGAATATTGCTATCCTATCTGGTATAAAGAGTAATGTTGCAAAAAGTGAGCAAAATTTAACAAAAATTCATTAAGTATGTATGTATATACATACATAAAATTTAAAAAAGGCTTGAACTATACATTCATAATATAGTTCTATGGGAAAAAAGTTAAAAATGGTAATAGATGTTGTCAAATTTGTTGCCATCTTTTGCAACATTACTCTAAATTCGAATAATTATTAAAGAATATTTTTCTCATTCAATTGTTTACGAATAGCATCAGCTGCTTTATAATCTTTATTTTCCATAGCTTTAACTCATTGAGAAATAAGATTACGAATCTCAGAATCTTTAAGAGGGTCTAAATATTTAATACCTAATACTTCTAACATATTTCTAATAGCATTTATTGAATCTGAAAGTTCATCAAATTTCTTATTTCTAATTAAGTTAGGAAGATTTTTTACATATTCTCAAATAACTGTTACCATATTTGGTAAATCTAAATCATTATCTGCAGCAGCAATAAAGGATTCTGGTAATTTAGCATTTACATCATATTTAGATTCAATCTTATTACTGAATAAAGAGATTAGTGCGTTATTAATTGCTTTCAAGATTTTAATGATTTCATTTTTAGATTTCTCTAAATTTTCATATGAAAAATTTAATGGACTTGCATACTGGGTTTGAAAGAAGAACCATCTAATTGTATTAGCATCATAACGTTCAAACATATCTTTAGCCAAAATGAAATTGTTTAAAGATTTAGACATTTTCTTACCATCAATGTTTACATGACCAACATGCATTCAACACTTGGATAAACCAACATTATTTAGTGCCAAGTTTTGTGCATTTTCATTTTCATGGTGAGGGAATTTTAAATCAACACCACCACCATGAATAACTGTTTGTTTACCAATATATTTGTTAATTAAATAAACACATTCAGTATGTCATCCTGGTCTACCATGATCATTTCATGGTGAAACTCAATTAATACCTTTGTCAGTTTTCTTTCAAAGTGCAAAATCCAATGGAAATTTTTTCTTTTCATCAACATCTTTTCTTACGCCTTCAAGAAGCATGTCAATTTTTTGATGTGAAACACTGCCATAATTGTCAATTGATTTAATATCAAAATATACATCACCATCAACAACATATGCATGTTTTACTTTAATTAACTTACCAACAAAATCAATGATTCCATCAATGTTATCAGAGACTTTTGGTAAATGATCCATACGTAGAACATTTAAGCTATCAACAATTTTTAAATACTCATGATAATAGTGATCAGCAAGTTCTAATTCAGGTTGATGCAATTCTATACTACGATTAATGATTTTGTCATCAACATCAGTAATATTGTGAACATAAATAACTGGTTTGTTTTGTTTCTTTAAATAACGGTATAAAACATCAAATGTAATTAGTGGTCTAACATTTCCGATATGAACATCATTGTATACTGTTGGACCACAGTTATATATTGATATTTTTTCTTCATTCATTTCAATATATTTTCCACTAGAGGAATCTTTTATTCTTAACATATTATTTCCCTTTATCATATCTTATCATAAATTAGCTTTATTCCTAATTCATTGGCCTTGTCAATTTTTGAACCACCATTTTCACCAACAATTAAATAATCTGTTGTTTTGTTCACTGAATTTGTAACTTTTGCATCATATTTTTTAATTAATAATTCACGAATTTTATCACGAGAAATATCAAATGTTCCAGTAATGCAAAAACTCTTTTGGAAATATTCGCTATTCATAGCTTCAGAAGTTATATGTACTTTGTTAACATATGTAGTATTAATACCTAATTGTTTTAAATTATCAAGTAATTTCAAATTAGCTTCATTATGAAATCAATCATAAATTGAAGCGGAAACAACTTCACCAATATCTTTTAAAGCTACTAATTCTTCTTTTGTTGCTTTTGCTAAAACATCAATGTTTTTAAAATGTCTAGCTAAGAAAGTTGCAGAAATCAATCCCACATCTCTTATTCCTAAACCAAAGATTAATCGTTCTAATGAATTATTTTTTGAAGTTTGAATTGATTCGTTGATTTTATTAAATGTTTTAAATTTATTGTTTAAAATTGTTGTAATAATTTCATGACGATGGTTGTTTAAGTTGTAGATGTCTTCAATGGTTTTAATATAACCAAGTTCAAAATATTTAGCAATTGTTTTTTCGCTTAAACCTTCAATGTTCATTGCGTTCTTTGAGCAGAAATGAATAATTGATTGTACTACTCTAGCAGGGCATGAAGTATTAACACAATATTGATCTACTTCACCTTCTCTTTTTTCTAGTTTAGTATGACAAATTGGACAATATTCAGTTGCACTAAAGGGTTTAGAATCAGCATTTCTTTTTTCAATCACTACTTCTTTTACATATGGAATTATTTCAGCAGCTTTAAATACTTTTACAGTATCACCAATGCGAATGTCTTTAGAATTAATGTATTCAGCATTATTTAAAGTAGCTGCTGAAACAATTGAGCCTGAAATACTTACTGGTTTTAGATTAGCTACATATGTTATTTTCCCAGTTCTTCCAACGTTTGTTAATATTGAAAGAATTTGTGTTTCAGCTTCTTTAGGAATAAATTTATAAGCAATTGCTCAATGTGGAAATTTAGATGTTGTACCTAATTGATCATAGAATCTAATTAAATTTTCTTTAATTACAGCTCCATCAATTGGATAATCTAAATTATCTTGATTCTTTTCCAAATATTGAATTTTTTCATAAGCTTTTTCAATACTTTCACATTGATAAATTTCTTTAGCAGTTGTAAAACCATATTCCTTTAATTTATCAATAACTTCACTTTGTTTTTTAATACCTAATTTTTCTAAATCATCAAAGTTAGGAATATAATATGCAATCATTTGTAAATTACGTTCTCTAACTAATTCTGGATCTAATCTTCTTAATGTTCCACTAGCTGCATTACGAGGATTTGCGAACTTATTTTTTTCTTCTGGAATCGAATCATTAATCTTTTTAAATTGCTCATGGCTGATGAAAACTTCACCACGAATTTCAAAACGATCAAAATCATTATTAATTGTCTGAGGTATTGATTTAATCATTTTAATGTTAGTTGTTACATCTTCTCCTGTTTTGCCATCACCTCTAGTAATTCCATAGACCAATTTACCTTTTTGGTAGATTAAAGAAATACTTAAACCATCAAGTTTTGGTTCAATGTTATATTCGATTTCCAAAGGTTTTATATCTTTCAATAATTTTTTGATTGTTTCATCAAAATGTTTTAAGTCTTCAAAATTAAAAGCATTGGATAACGAAAGCATTGGAAAGATATGGTTAATCTTCTTAAATTTATTATCAATTGCTCCACCTACAGTATTTGTTGGTGAAGATTTAGAATAGAATTCAGGATAAGCTTTTTCTAATGCATTTAATTCTTTCAAAGTCAAATCATAAGTTGTATCTGAAACAGTTGGTTTTTCTAATCCATAATACTCATATTCTCATTGACGAAGTTTCTTACGCAAGAAACTAATTCTTTGCTTAATTGGTGTTTTTAAATTAGGTAAAACTTTCTTGATATTTAAATTAGGAACAAGTTTTAAAATATGATTAACTACTTCAACACATTCTTGATATTTTGAAAAATTAAACCCTTCGGTATCAATCTTATTTATCTTTTTAATTTCATTATCAATCATCGATTTACAAAACAAAAAAACTTTTTCTAAAAATAATAAGTTCTCATTAACGTTTTGTGAATCAATTAATGATAAAAAATCATTTATATTAAAGTTGAAATCATTTGAATTAATTTTCTCTTGTATTTTCTTAATATCCATATTTAATATTTTGTTTTATTTTTAATTGCTTGTGATAAAGTTTCATTATCAGCATAATTTAATGCTGAATTAATTGGTAATCCAACAGCTAGACGATAAATATTAGCATTTGGTAATAATTCGTTAATAACTTTCTTTAAAAAGAAAGCAGTCGCTTCACCGTTTGGAGTTCAATTGGTAGCTAAAATTATTTCGTTGAATTTACGTTTGCTTAATAAATCAAACAATTTTTTGGTTGTCTTTTTGTTTAACCCAGTTGCTTTTTTGACATTAATTTCTTCATGTAATACAAAATATAATCCACTATATGTGTTAGTGTCTTCAATTTTTTGTACATCCTCTGAAAAAGAAACAATGCATAATTTATTTTGTTCTCTTAGTTCATTACTACAAATATCACATATTTCATCAGAAGTAATATTTTGACAATATTTGCAAAAATGTAAAGTACTTCTCAATTTTTGAATCGAATCAATAAGACCATAAACCTCTTCATCAGATTGGTTAATCAAAAAATTGCAGATTTTTTCTGCTTGTTTTTGACTAATACCTGGTAAAGCCTTTAATGATTTAACTAATTGGTCAAATTCATTGATTTCATTCATAATTAAAACATTCCAGCGCCTGATGGAACTACTTCTTCTTTTTGCTCATTAACTAGTGCCATAGCACTATTGATTGCTTCAGCAACCATTTCTTGCAAAGTGATTGGATCTTCTGGATCAATTAAAGTTTTATTAATTATTAAACTAATAATTCTTAAATCTCCAGTTAATTTAACAATAACAGAACCATTTGAATAATCATATTCAAATTCTCTTTTATTAAATTCATCTAATTTCTTTTGCATGTTTTTAGCTTGCTGCATTAAGTTGTTAAAGTTCATATTTATCCTTTTGTTGCACTAATATAATTTTATATTTTAATATAAAAATATAAAATGTAATTGATAAAGCGATTATGAAAAAACAAGAAACATTATTCCAAACATATTTAGATGAAATTCAAGAATTAACAGAAGCTAAAAACTATCAAGAAGCTTTAAAAAAAGTTAAAGAAGTTAAGGAGAATAACTTCTGAACAATGAAGCAAAATGAAGTTTTAGAACAGTTAGATAGTGTAATTACTAAACTATACACCAAAAAAGTTAATGATGAAATTATCAAAAAAATGTCTAAAGAAGATGTTTTAAATGAAATTTTAAGTAAAAATAAGCTTAACTTAAGTCTTTTTGATATCTTAATTAACCGTTTTGGTGAACAAATTGAAGAAAAAGATATTGAATTATATATCCAAGAATGGTTAAACAGCAAGACTATTAGTAATGTTGATAAATACTACATTTTAATGGGATTAAAAAGTCTAGAAAAATTATCTAATTCAATTTTTAAAGTTTATAACTCTAACCTAAAAAAGTTTTTGGAAGTTGATTTAAAGGACTGAGACGAAAATTTTCATGAAATTAAATATTATCAAGATATATATGAACAAATTGAAAAATATTTCTTTAAAAATCCTTCATTTGCTAAATTCGCTGAATCTATTATTGATACAATTTCAATGTGATATTTTGGTACTAAAACAAATTATAAAATTGATGAATTAGCCGAAAATATCATTGCATATGTCGAATCTCTAACTCAACACAAAGAGTTTAAAGACTATGAATTCTTTAAGTGAATTGAATCTATTCTTCGTAATCGAAAAGAATAAAACTATTTAAATTTCTTTAATAAGTTTAATGCTATTTCTTTAACTTGTTGGTAAGGTTTTTTGTCATTCAAATCGATACCAAGTAATTTAATTGTATCTAATGGTGAAAGACTACATCCACTACTTAAGAATTTGATAAAGTTATTTAGCATATCTTTATCACCGTTGTAGATTTTGTATGCAACTATTAATCCACATATTTGACCAATAGCATATTTATAAACGTAAAAATTTCCTGCATAGAAATGAGGAATTCTTAAAATTGTGGATAAATAAAATTTATAAGGCTCTTTTTTAGCAAATTTAACTGCTTTTTGTTTACTTAATTTTTCATATTTTTGAAGCATTGATAAATATAGTTTTTTTGCTGTATCAGCAGTAAAGGGTTCCATATTATTAATCATCTTATTGGCTTCATATTCAAAATTAGAAAATTCAATTTGTCTTGTTGTTGAAGCAAAGAAATTATCAAATAATCTTTTCAAATAGAAATTAACCATCTTTTGATCTTTTTTATATTTATTGAGTAAATATAAGATTAATAGTGTTTCTGTAGCAATACTTGCAATTTCTGCATAAAAAATACAAGTATCAACATAAACTTCTTGTGCTTTAGACGAATAATATGAATTCATTGAATGACCAAGTTCATGTGTTATGGTTTCTACTGAATTCATAGTACCATCAAAGTTCATTAAAATATAGAATTTATCCAATCCTTTGATTCCACCAATAGAATAAGCGCCAGTCAATTTGTTTTCTTTAGGTAATCAAGAAATTCATCTTTCGTTAAATGCTGTTCTAATATGTGATAAATATTCTTCGCCAAGTGGTTTTAAGGCTTCCAAAACAATTTTCTTTGTATCTTCAATAGTTACATTAATAGGTTTAGCAATTAAATCCATTGAACCATCTCATGGTTCAAGTTTCTTTAACTTTAATTGTTTGGTTAATAATCTGTTAATCTGTTGTTTATATAAAGTGTGAATTTCTTTAAAACTTTCAACATTCTTATACAAGTTTAGTATAAATTCTTCAGATATTTCATCTGAAAAAGTAGAAGCATCTACATAATTTTTAAAGTTTCTAAGTTTAGCATAAGAATTAAATTTTAAATAAGTATAATACAATGTTTGTGCAAGTGTATTTGAAATTTTGTCATAAGCTGAATGAAAGCTAATTCAAACATTCTTTCTCAAAACACGATCAGTACTTTTTAAGTATCTAGTAACATCACTTACTGTTTTGATTTCGATTAATTTGCCATCTTTGTCTTTTACTGATGAAAATTTTAAATCACTATCAGTTAAAGTTGAAAAAACATGACCAATACCACCGTTAGCTAAACTAATTTTTGATAAAGCTTTTTCAACTTCAGGAGTTAAAATATGTGGTTCTAATTTAAAAGTGTGATTAAATGCTTTTTGATATTTCTTTAAATCAGATTTAGTCAAATAGCTTTGAATTAACTTTTTATTTTTGATTACGACATTTACATAATCGGACATCTGTGAAGAAATTTGATTAGAAACAATATTAATTTTTTGTGCTAAACCTAATCATTGGTTATTAATCAAATCTTCATTTAACTTGTTACTAACATAGTTTTCTAGTCTGTTTTCAATTACTTCAAGTTCATCGTCAAGCTTCATTCACTTACGAAAATTAGCTAATGATTTATAAAAAGTTGGATAAAGTTTTAAAACTTCATTTTGTTTTGCAACTCATTCATCAAATAATTGATCAATAGATTTATTTTTCAATAAATCTTCAAGATCTCATTCATATTCTTTATTGTTTAACTTCTTGTTCTTCATTTACTTTGTTTTCCTTTTTATTAAAAATTTGAATTTCATAGATAACACCTGAAACTACAGAGAAAACAGTTGCAACTAAAAGACATAAGTTTTGTACTAAGTAATGGAATACATTATTATTAACAATACCAAACACAAATAGTATTAGAATAATACCAATCATTTGTGATACAGTTTTTAATTTACCCCAAATATTTGCAGCAACAACTTTTCCTTTTGTTGATGCATACATTCTTGAAGCATCAACAATTGTATCACGAGAAATCATGATAATTGGAATAAATGCTGGAACTGATCAATTTACTGCTAAACCAATTAATACACCATTAATTAATATTTTGTCAGCAATCGGATCTCATAATTTACCAAAATTAGAGATTCAATTATATTTTCTTGCTAAATGACCATCTAGTAAATCAGTGATGCTAGCAATTACAAAGAAAACACCAGCAAGAATGTATGTGATTGGTATATATACAACTGTTTTATAGTCATTAAACATGTATGAGAATGCTGCAGTTTTTCAAAACTTCTCTATGCACACAAACAAAATAGCAAAAACTGCAAGAATTATCCTAACGATAGTTAATATATTAGGAATTGATTTTTTAGATATTTTTTCCATGAATTAAAATGTTAACTTTCCTTCATATCTTGGGAATGGAATTGCATCACGAATGTTTTCAAGCCCCAAAATATACATGAGTAAACGTTCAAAACCTAATCCAAATCCAGCACTTGAATCATAACCATATTTTCTTAAATCAAGATATCATTGAATTGATTTAGGATCAATATTCTTAACTTTAACTTGTTCTTGAAGTTTTTCCATATCATCCTCACGTTGACTTCCTCCAACAATTTCACCAATTCCAGGTACTAATAAGTCAACAGCTGCAACTGTTCTATTATCCTTGTTCAACTTCATATAGAATGCTTTAATGTCTTTTGGATAGTTGTATAAGAAAACAGGTGCATTATAGATTTTTTCACAAATGTATCTCTCATGTTCAGAAGCCAAATCTTTACCAAAGTAAATATTCTTATCTTCAAAATTATGACCATCAGCTACAGCTCTTTTTAAAATATCAATTCCTTCCTCATAGGAAACACGGATAAATTTCTTTTCTACCAATTTAGTTAAGCGGTTAAGAATATCAGGGTTATTCTTAGCAAAAAAATCAATAGCATCACGACATTCAGTTAGCATATCTTGAACTACTGTTTTAATGAATGCTTCAATAATTGACATTAATTGTTCTAAATCAATGAATGCAATCTCAGGTTCAACCATTCAGAATTCAGCTAAGTGGCGATTTGTATGTGAACGATCTGCTCTAAAAGTTGGACCAAAAGTATAAACTCTTCCAAACCCTTGTGCATAACTTTCTGCATTTAATTGTCCTGAAACAGTTAACTTAGCTTGTGGCACAAAGAATGGTGCATCTTTATTTTCTTCAATTAAAAAACTTTCTCCAGCACCTTCGCAGTCATTAGAAGTTAAAATTGGACTAGCTACTCACATAAATCCATTTTCTTGGAAAAATTTATGAATAGAGTAAGCAAGTTTACTTCTTACTTTCATAATTGCTTGCATTGTATAAGTTCTTATACGTAAATGTGCATTTTCACGTAAGAACTCCATAGTATGTTGTTTCTTTTGTAATGGATAATCTTCATCAGCTTGTTTTAATAAAACAAACTCATCAGCAATAATTTCATATCCTGCAGGAACTTTTTCATTAATAGAAACTTTACCAATAACTTTGATAGCGGAAGCGATACGAGCTGTTTTAGCTTCTTCAAAATTTTTAGTAACTTCTTTTTTGTAAACAATTTGAATACTATCTAATGTACTTCCATCATAGCCTTCAATAAATCCAATTTTACCACTATCACGGTTTGTACGAATTCAGCATTTTATTGTTATTTGTTCATTTTGTAATTTTTTATCAATAATGACTGACTTAATGTCTTTAATTTGGACTGTTTTCATAATGTATATATTATATATTTGATAATTTAGTTGCTTATTTTATTGCATTGCCTAAGTACTAAATTAAACAAAAACAATTATTTATGGTATGATTTATAATAGTGCAGATGTAATTCAATGGTAGAATATGGCCTTGCCAAGGCTAGTATGCGGGTTCGATTCCCGTCATCTGCTCCATAAAATTGAAATCAGTACTTTATATGCTGATTTTTTTATTTTAATGAATATATAAAACTAACATAGTATAAATCCAATGAAAACTATTATTAAACAAAAGTATAGATTTTCAAGAAGTATTTAATGAAATTTAATTTTTTAGCAAAATCTGTAAATAAAATTGCTAGATTCTTAATTTGAGAAAAATTAATATAATTTAAGAATAAATGCATCTAGATGGAAGATGAATTTATTGCGAAACAAAAAATTTAAACTAAAAGGTAATTTCTCTTTAAACATTTTATAATGTTTATATAAATAGGATAGGAAATGAGGATAGAAATGCCAAAATATACATACATTGATTTGTTTTGTGGTGCTGGTGGATTATCACTAGGATTTGATCGAGCGGGTTTTCAGAATATATTTTCAGTTGAATTTAATAAAGATTTTGCTATGACATATAAAATGAATTTTCCTAATCATAGATTGATAGTAAATGATATTAAAAATATAAATGAAAAACAAATAAAAGAATATGTTGGTAATAATAAAATTGATGTGATAATTGGCGGACCACCTTGTCAAGGTTTCTCAATAGCAGGAATAATCGGTAGAAACTTTATAGATGATGAAAGAAATAGACTTTTTAAAGAATTTGTTAGATTTGTCTCTGTTATAAAACCGAGAATGTTTGTGTTAGAAAATGTTGCTGCGCTTGAGAGACACAACAAGGGTAAAACTATAAAACAAATAGTTAAAGCTTTTTCAGATCAAGGATATACAATAAAACATAAAGTTTTAAATGCAGTTAATTATAAAGTACCACAAGAAAGAAGAAGATTGTTTATTGTCGGAGTAAAAGGAAATCAAAATAATTTTCAATACCCCATACCAAAAAATAAAATTATATCTATAAAAGAAGCAATTGATGATTTGCCTAAATTATCTAATGGTGAAACCAGCGATATTGAAAACCATAAAGCAATGAAACACACTAAACAAATGCTAAAAAAAATGAGTTACATTAAAGATGGAGGAGATAGAAATGATATACCAAATCATATTAGACCAAAATCTGGCGATAGTAGAAAATATATTAGATACGATAGCAAAAAACCATCATTTTGTGTAACTGGTGATATGAGAAAAATATTCCATTATAACCAAAATCGAGCATTAACATGTAGAGAATTAGCAAGACTACAAACTTTTCCTGATTGATTTAAATTTTATGGAAATGTGGGTAAAGTTCAACAACAAATTGGTAATGCTGTACCTGTAGTTTTGGCAGAAGCAATTGCAAACGAAGTTAAAGAGGCGTTATCAAATGAGTAATTATCCTAAAGTTAATTATATTGGTAATAAAGCCAATTTATCAAAATGAATTATTAAAAATTTGCCTTTAAAAAAAGGCATTATTTTAGATTTGTTTTGTGGTGGATGTTCGGTATCATATGCATTAAAAGAAGCAGGATACACTGTATATGCTAATGATATTCTTTATTCAAATTATGTTCTAGCAAAAGCAATAATTGAAAATAGTAATGTGCATTTAGATAAAAATGAATATGAAATTAAAATAAGCAAAAAAATAATTGATGAAATATATCAAAAAATTAGATTTTTAGAAAATAAATTATTTTATTCAGATGAAGTTAAAGAGTTGGCAAAATTAATTGCAATATCGAATAAATTAGATAACTATAAAAGATACATATATTTATCACTTTTAAGAAGAGCAATGATTAGAAAAATACCATATTCAAGAATGAATGTCCCATGAAATCAGATTGTAAAATTAAGAGACGAAGAATATAGTTATAAAAAATATAAAAGAAGAAGGGCTTACCACAATAAATCATTCTTATTTCACATTAATAATAATCTAGACAATTATAATTATGCTGTTTTTGATAATAAAAAGAGAAACATCGCTTTTAATAGTGATTCATTTGAAATGATAGACAAGTTAAAAAAGAAAGTAGATATGATTTATCTCGATCCTCCTTATCCAGCTACAATGAACAAATATGATGAGTTTTATGGTTCGTATGACATTATGTTTAATCATCAAAAGAAGTTTGTTAATTTCTCTAAAAATAACATGTTTGTGAAAAACATGGAAAAATTGATAAAAAAATGTATTAACAAAACTAAATATGTCATCATAAGTGAAAACACAAATACTAGGCCATCTGTTAAAGAACTATCTTTAATGCTAAAAAAATATGGAACTGTATCAACAAGAGAAAAAAAACATCAATATAAATTTACTGGAAAAGACAAAAAGAATAAATCATCCGAAATTCTTATTATTCTAAAAATGAAAACTGTCTAACAAAAATTTGTTTAATTACTTCCCAATATTTTGTTACCAAAAAATTTTTTATCTCTTAAAAGCTTTTCTTCAAATTTACTTCTATGTCATTGCAAGTATTTTAATCTTTCAGGTGTTAGTATTATTTTATCAAGAGAATATTTGCTTAAAGATTTGACATAATCGAAATCATGTCTTTCAAAACTATTAATCAACATTTTGCCATTATCATCAAAAGAAATTGAGTAAGTATCAAAATAACTATCAACATCAGGAGCTAAAAATAAAGTGTTATAGTAATCATATGCTTCATCAATTTTTCCTTCATTTAAGCAAACTGCTGAGTCCTTAATGTGTGAGCATATCAGTCCCTTTTGATGCACTTTCTTTAAATAGCACACTGTATCTCCATATATTCTTGTAGATTCTGCTTTTAAATCTTTTTTCAAAAGACCGTAAAGGATAGGGTCTCTCTTTGTATCAATTTTAACTTCATTCGGATTAATAAATGAAACACCACTATCTTTACTAGCGTGAATATTTGGAACATAGTTTAAAAATTTAAATAAATATGTTATTTGATTGTATTTCTTATTCTCAAATTTAATTTTTTTAGAATATGCATATTGACGATCAAGTTCATCTTTAGTTAAATATCCTTTGCTAATTCTAGAAATGTTAGGTGTAACCATTAATGCTATAATGTCGTTTTTAGTTAAAATTTGATCAGGTTTATATGCAAGAGTTTTTAGCAAAAAATTAATTTCTTTTATGTTTGTTTTATCAGTTTTAACAGATGAACTTAAACTTGCATTTTCATAGAATATTTTTGTAAATAAACTACTTTTTTCATAATGATCTGTTACATTCAAAAATCTCTTACATAGTTTATGATATCCTTTTAAGAAAGGTTTTACAAATCCCAATTTGATAAATTGATTGATTGATTTACGAACTGAAGCTTTGTTACTTTTTGGATTATAACTATCTATTTCATTTTGCAATTTTTTATACATTTCACTAAATTCATTACTGCAAATGTCTACTGTATCTAAATGATTTTGATCAATAAACAATACAATTATTTTCAATGTATTATTGAATCTCATATCATATATATCAGTATATTCAACAGTCAATTTTCAATAATCATCATATTGTTGACTATCAATTATTTTCTTTTTCTTAAAGACTTTCATTCGATTACTTCCAAATCTTATATCTATTCTTTATTTTATCAAATTTTGAAATGCATTTTCATCTATATAACACTAAATCTTGTCCATTTAATAATACACATGTTAAATAATCAAATTTACCAAATATTTATTAACATAAACCTGTTCCGTAAAATTGAAATCAGTACTTTATGTGCTGATTTTTTTATTTTGCTTATAGAAATGAAAATTAAAAGAAACAATCAAAATTAATATAATTAATTTCAAATAAAAAATCTTTATGAAAAATTTTGTTGAAATTGTTAAAAAATATGACTATTATGACACGCATACTCATATAAACAGTAAACCATTACTAGATACTGCAGAACAAATAATTGAAGATTGTAAAAATAAAAAAATTTTGATAAATGCAATTGGTACTGGAGCTGAAGATTCTTTAGTTGGTTTTAAACAAGCACAAAAATACACAAATGTATTTTGTACTGTTGGTTTTCACCCTGAAGAGATAAAAAATCATACTCCGGATGAATGCAAAAATTTAATCGATGAAATATTAAAACTAAATGATGGTAGCATCATTGCAATTGGTGAAGTAGGTTTAGACTATACTTATGATCTTGACAAAAACATTCAAAAGCAAGTATTTATTAAAATGATAGAGTTAGCTAAAAAATATCATTTACCATTAGAACTTCACATTCGTGATGCACATGAAGACGCTATTACTATTTTAAATGAACATGCTAAAGGAATTACTAAAATAGTTCATTGTTTTTCAGCATCAGCTGAAATAGCATCAAAATATCTTGATATGGGGTGCTATATTGCTGTTAATGGTATATTAACATTCAACAAAAAAATTGATGACCTTTTAGAGGCGATTCAAGTTATCCCAATTAATAGACTATTAATTGAAACTGATTGTCCTTATTTAGCTCCTGTGCCTTTTAGAGGAAAACAAAACATACCACAATATGTTAAATATGTTTTTGATAAAGTTAGGGAACTATACAGAATAAGTGCAGAACAATTAATTAATCAATTAAGATTAAATGCCATTGATATTTTTGGCCAAAAAGATAAATAACAAACCACAAAATAATTCAAACATCTATCTTACTAAGTTTAGTTTATTGAATAATCCATCTATTTTATCACTATTGTATCAAACAAATTTTTTAACTGTAATGATTGAAATAAGTTTATTTTGTTTTGGGTTGATTAATTCATTATCAATTAATTTGATTTTTTATACGAAAAAGGCAATAACTAATACGTAAATTATCCAACTTACAAACTTAATCAATCTACCTCATATAAAATCAAAATTAAAATTACTCATAACAAAATCCTAATTGTAAAAAAAGCAATAATTTTGATGTCAAACAAAAACCCAGTTTCAGTGAAACTGGGAATTTATTTAACTAGTAAATCAGTAGTTTCAAAAACTAGTAATCTTTCTTTAGACGCTTATAGTAAGCTTGTGGGTGTTTGCAAACTGGACATTGCATTGGAGCATTCTTTCCAGTTACAACATTACCACAGTTAGTGCAAATTCATTTTTCATTGTTATCAGATTTGAATACTTTACTTTTTTTAAGTGAATTTGCTAATGCGACAAACCTTTCGCAATGTCTATTTTCGATAACTGCAACCATTTCGAATAATCTAGCAATATCAGTGAATCCTTCTTTCTTTGCAATTTTTGCAAATTCAGGATACATATTTTTGCTTTCGTAGTATTCACCTTTAGCTGCAGAATCTAAGTTTTCTAATGTAGAAGGAACTACATTATTTTTTGATAAAAGCTTAAATCAAATTTTTGCATGCTCTTTTTCATTATTTGCAGTTTCAGAAAAATAGTCAGCAATTTGAACATATCCTTCTTTTTTTGCTTTCGAAGCAAAATATAAGTAAGAAGTATATGCTTTACTTTCGCCCTCAAAAGCTTTTAACAAGCTTTCAAAAGTTTTTGAATTTTTAAGACTTTTACTTTTATTATTAACGGCTTTTTTTGCCATGTTTAGCTGAAGATTTTTTTACTGCTTTTTTGCCATGTCTAGCTGCAGATTTTTTTACTGCTTTTTTTGCTACTTTTACAGCAACAGCTTTTTTCACTAGTTTTTTTGCAGCTGCTTTCTTTGCAGCTCTTTTTTGAGTTTTCTTTGCAATCTTTTTCATAATGAAGTATTATATAATAAAATGAAATCTTTTTATGAATAATTTTAAATCAAAATTTTTTGTTGATCCTGTACTAAATGAAATAGATTTTAGCAATGAAAATAATTGAATGGTTCAACTCATAAATACTCCAGAATTTAAACGTTTGAATCGTATTCATCAATTAGGTGTGACTTATATCATCTTCCCAACCGCAACACACAATCGTTTATCCCATAGTTTAGGTGCTTTTGAAATTGTAAGAAGATTTATTAAACACTTACATCTTGATAAACTAGAACCTCGTGAATCACAACATTTATTGTGTGCTGCACTACTTCATGATTTAGGTCATGGACCTAATTCTCATGCTTTTGAAAGATATACTGGTACAAATCACGAAGAATATACAAAAAAATTCATTCTTGATAAATCAACAAATATCAACAAAATACTACTTAAACATGGCATTAATCCAAAAGAAGTAGTTGATATTTTAAATCAAAAAACTAATAAACTTTGAGCTACTGCATTAATTGATTCTCAAATCGATGGTGATCGTATGGATTACCTTTTAAGAGATAGCAAGTATACAGGTGCAAGTTATGGAGTTATTAACCCAACATACATTATCAATGGCAGCATTCTTATTAATAACAGAATTTGCTTCAGTATGAAAACATTAACGGAAATTGAAAATTTGTTATTAGGTAGATTCCACATGTATAAACAAATCTATTCAAACCCAAATTCAGTTAAATATGAATTTGTTATCCAACAAATTTTTTTAAGAATAAAATATCTATACAAAACAGGCTATAAATTCACAAATAAATATAACTTAATTCAAGTCTTTAAACCATTCTTAGATGATAGAGAGTATACTGTTGAAGAGTTTTTAAAGTTGGATGACTATATTTTCTCGACTTTTATTGAATCATTAAAAGGAGAAAAAGATTCAATAATTCAAAAATTGCTGTCTGCATATTATGATGAAAACTTAATTGAAGTTAAAAAAGTTGATAAAGTTGATAAAACAAAAAAAGGTAATTTCTTAGAAGGTTTTTATATAACAAAACCAATTGACATTTATCATACAGGTAGAGGTGATGAAATCTACGTTTATGATGAAATTAAAAACAAAGTTTTTGAACTTTCAAAAGTTAGTGATATAGTTCAAAAAATGATGAATATTAAATACAAAATAATCTACAAAATTAAAATTAAGTAATTAATGTTCAAAGTTTAAAACTTTCTCGTATTTTTTATATTCTGGACAAAACTCACTTACTTTCATTCAAAAATTTGCTGAATGATCTTGATAAAAATAATGTGAAAGTTCATGAATGATTAAATAATCAATTGCATCTAAATCAAATGCTAAAACAAACAAACTGAAAGTTACTTTGCAACTAGGATAAGAATAGTAAGCGAATTTTGAGCTCATGTTCTTAAACGATATCTTTGTAACCTTTGCTTTCATTTTTTTTGCCCAATACATAACGCGCTTATCCATATATTGATGAGCAATATACTCGCAAGCTTTTTTAAAAATTTCGTATTGTTTTTCTATCTTTGTTAAATGTAAATATATTGTTTTATTAATAATTTCAAACTTATTAGTATTCGATAGTATTGATTTTATAGCATATGTTTTGCTACATATTGTTACTTTATTTGTTTCTTTTGAAAAATGACCAGCTTCTTTCAATTTTCTTGAGATACCATAATATCGGACTAACATTTTTTTATTGTTTGTATCAAATTCATATCTACCTTTGATATAAACCAAATCATTATTTTCATCAACTGTAAAATAACTATATACTGCTTTTGAAGATTCAATTACCTTGTAGGTAACAGGTTCACCATCAATATATTCTGTTTTTAAACTAAAATCTAGATTACTTAAATGTTTGGACATTAATATTTGTTGTCTTGTCTTTGATGATTAATAAGGTTTTTCTTTTCATATGCTTGTTTAATATCATTGAATTCAAAACCTAAAGCATATCCTAATTTGATATATTCTTTATACCATGATGTGATATTTTGTGGATTATTGAGATTACTAGTTGATTTAAATAAATTGTTAAATAAAATTGTAATTTCGTGTTTTGAGTATTGCTTATTTTCAATTTCAATTTCTCAACATTGATAATCATTAACGTTTGTAGCAATTGCTAAACTCGTAATAAAGTGTATGCCATCTACATATTCTTCCAGAATTACTGATTTTTCACTTGGAAGTTTGAAACTCCAAAACTTAAAACATCTAACCTCGTTAGCTAATTCTCCCATTTCAACAGCAAGAGCTAATTTTAATTCTTCCAGGATATCTTCATATCTTAAATTGTGATTAGATTGAATATGTTTATCTAATTTAACTTGTTGATCAAAAATTTCACTTAAATCTATCTTAATTTGCATATGATTCTATTTTACAACCATTTATAGTTTTAATTCTATAAAATTTTATTTGTTTAAAACAATCAAAATAGAAAACTTGTTAAAGAAATTTCCCAAATTTCATTACAATAATTTTTTTAAAAGGGAGGTTAGTATGACAAAGAAAAAGATTGCAGTTATTTCACAAATATTGATAAAGAACAATTGGATAAAATGCTAAAGAAAATTCCAACATTCAAATATGTTCCAAAATTCACAATCAACGGTTGCATTCAAAGAAGATTTTTCTTAGTTAGCATTTTACGAATTGCTAAGAAATTAGGTTTTGACCGCAAAAGTATTAAAGCAGAATTAGTTCGTGAAAGTTGCAAAACAAAGACAAATCTCTCAAATAAAGATGATGCAACTTATTCATATTCAAAAGATACAAGTGATGCATATCGTGAAAGCATACTTTTTAACTTAAAAAAGCAAAACAAATAGTTAAAAATTAAAAAATTTCGTTTAACTTTACATAAGTTATAAATGGGCAAAGTTATTTTATCCTTTTTTATTTTTTTGCAGGTTTTTATTGTATCATTATATAGGAAAAATGAGATATGGCCACATAGCTCAGCGGTAGAGCAACCGGCTGTTAACCGGTTGGTCGTAAGTTCGATCCTTACTGTGGCCGCCATATATGGCCTGTTGGTGAAGTGACTTAAC
>Ga0310695_10004994_pt1 | contig 23678 bp, 22 predicted proteins | sample RumenRJG_04DNA_FD_203882 | JGI IMG/M metagenome (GOLD analysis project Ga0310695, IMG submission 203882) | Bovine rumen microbial communities from Lethbridge, Alberta, Canada - RJG_04 (v2) (version 2) | ecosystem: Host-associated > Mammals > Digestive system > Stomach > Rumen | place: Canada...
CTCTGGGTCTGGAAGGTATTCCACAAAAGATAGGGAATCTTCTGAGGATGGGCCAGAAGGCTGGCCACCGTGTAAGTCAACCCTTTTTCGGCGCTCAGGTTTCCTTCCAGCACCGGCTTGAATACGGGGTAGAACTTTATGGCAAAGAGGACGGCCATCACCAGCAGTGCTGCAGGGACAAGCAGGAAAAGAAATCTTTTCGGTCTGCTCCCTGAAACTTCATTCTGACTGGTCAGCGATTTCGTCTGCTGCTCTTTTGTCTTAGTCCTCTGACGGCTTCTGGGATTTCTGACATAAGTGTCATGTTCCCCATCGCCCTGAATGTCGTGATAAGCCCCGCTTCCTCCTTCCACAGCATTTTCCGCAGGGGCAGCGTTCTTCCGGAAGATGACCGGAAGCAGCAAAAGAAGAAGGGGTGAGTAGACTGCCCCTTTGGACAGAACGATAAAAACGCTGAAACATCCCAGCAGGATGGCATAAAACAGCGAGATTCTCTCCTTTTGTGCCGCTCTAAGGCAAAGAGCAATAAAGAGGAAGAGCACACTGTTTAAAACGGCATCGTAGGATACAGAGGCCGCCTGCTGCATGGTGATGGGCAGCAGCATGACCAGGGCCAGCATATTTTTCCCATAGGGTATAAGAAACAGAGCCAGCATCGTGAGCAGCAGATAAAGCAGCAGATTCATCATCCTGCCCAGAGTAAAGGTCATCAGAGACGACAGTCCCAGAGCCCGGCCCAGAGATATGCCCAGAGCAGAAGGCAGATAGACAAAACGGGGAACGATGCGTCCCGCGTCCATAGCCACAACTTCCATAGCCCGGGTATCCGCCGGCTTCTCCAGGAAATGTTCTGACAACTGATAATAATGATTCGGCTCGAGGGTATTGGCCATCATATCCTGCATGACGGCATCACAGGCCCTCTTATAGGAATAGCCCTCTCTCTTCGGGGACCCGGTCCCCAGAATCCGATTGGACATGGTGTAGGCGGTATCAATGTGAGCCGGCTCGTCAGGCACTGCCTGAACCGGTATGACAAAGGTCATGATTAACCCAAGAACCAGAGCCAGAGGCAGATAGGCCTGCCAGAGTGTCCTCCTGCAGATCACCAGCAGAAAATAAGCGATCCCCGCCAGCAGCAGCAGGGCTGCGCAAAGCAGAAGATAGAGTCGTTTCAGGCCCGATCTATTCCCATAATACATCTTGTAGATGACATTGGTCTTATTGTTTTTATCGCCGTTCACCGCCTTCACAAAACCGTAGCGCTGGCCGGCGGTAAGACAGATCCGGTTCTCCTGACCGCTTTTTTTCGCAATCAGGCGAATCTTCAGTCTCATGACGGCACCTTCTGAATCTTTGAGGGGCTGCTCCATGGTCATCTGATAGATGGACCGGCGGATCTTAGCGGCAGGAAAATCCCGAAAATAACAGGTCTTCCCGGTGTCCAGGTTGACCAAGGACAGTTCCATCCGGGTATCGTCCTCCACCTGCACCTTGTCCGTGTGAAGCTTCAGTCTTTTCAGATTTGAGACAGTACACAAAAAATCTTCCTCAAACACTGGTGCCTGATCATTGATTTCCTGAACGGTATTCTCCTTATGTTTAAAATACATGGTCACCGGAATTGATTTCTCCAGATTCTGACGCAGATCAGCCTTATATTCCAGCGCAAAAACCATTATCAGTCCTAAGGCCAGCAGAAGTCCTGCTCCAAAACGTCCCGCAAAAACGCCCAGACCTGCCGCTTTGCTCCTGTGTTTTTGTCCACCCTTCTCGTTCATAATAATTCCTTTCTTGCGCAGGCTTCCTGTTTGGGTCCGCCGCTGTTCAAATCCATGAGGGTATGACCTGACGGCTCTCCTTCCTGTGGGGAAGATCCTTATATTTTCCGGCAGGATCAATCAGAAGATCTGTCTCCATGTCATCATCGGCCAGCATCTCATATTCCTGGTAAGTCCTGCGGACAAGGACATAATCCGGGTCGTTGTCTAATCTGAACAGCCGTCTCAGGCATGCCGTCAAGGCCGGGTCTGCCGGCCTCTCATCCACCGCCTCCTCCCCGGAGACCGGCTCTTCTGAAAGGACGGTCACCAGCATATGCTGATCCGTGTAAATGTGGGTTCCCTGAAGCTTGTCCTCCAGCACTTTTCTGCTGAGATATTCCTGCCAGCGATCCCGGAAGATCTGAAAATTTCTGAGTCGGCGCTGGTATACCTCCTCCTTGTCATCCTCCTTCTGGGTACCAAACTCATAGTGAAAGAGGATACTGTGGGGACAGTAGATGTTTCGATAACCGGCTTCATCCAGTTTCAGGCAGAGGTCCACATCCTCATAGCCATAGATATACTGCTCGTCAAAACCACCGATCTGTTTATACTTCCCGGCCTCCACCAGCAGCACTGCCGCAGTCACTGCCGCAAGCCGCTCACTGCTGCCGAAATGTTCCCTGTCAGGCTCACAGTTTCTGCGGTTATAAGGCTGGATAAAATACTGGTCCTCCCGGACCACTTCTTTAAAAATTACACCGGCGTGCTGGATGGCGTAGGATCTCCTGGCCTTCTTCAGATTGCCGGGGATTGCCGGGTAGAGCAGTCTGGCTCCCACAGCTCCGGCATTCTCCTCCTGCTGGCAGGCATGGAGCAGCTCATCCAGCCAGCCGTCCGTCACTTCTATGTCATTGTTGAGAAACAGATAATAGTCTCCCTTCGCCTCCCGGACACCGATATTGTTGGCCTCCGAGAAGGATTTATTCTCCCCGTTCAGAATAATCCTGATGGGAAAATACTCCCGGTACCCTTCCAGAAAAGCGATGGACTCATCGCTGGACCCATTGTCCACACAAATAATCTCGAAATTCCTGTAAAAGGTTCTCTCCACCAGGGACTTCATCAGAACCCGGAAATGCTCCAGGCCGTTCCGGTTAATGATAATGATGGATACCAGAGGATTCCCCTTTATAAAACTGCCTGCAGTCCCACTCTGGCCCCGGTCATACCTTCTTCTCTCGTTGGCATAAAGGCTGAAATCAGCGCAGGCCTTCTGCATCTCAATCTTTGCGGCAGTGAGCTTTGTCTCCAGATTCTTGATCTTCTTTTTGTTCTGCTTAAGTTCCTTATTATTCTGAGGGATTTCCGGCTTCCGATTGTTGGAAAATAATCTCGAAAATATATTTTTCATTACAGGAAATGCATTTCGCTCCATGGAAACTCCTTTTTTATCTATTTCAATATTTTAAAACACAAATACTCAATTTAACAATTTAACAGTTTGAGAAGCAATTGTAAAGTCTCTTCTATGTTTTTTTCATCTTCTTCCAGGATAAAATCCGCATATTTTTCATATAAAGGACATCTTTCCCTGTAAATTTCCAGCAGTGTCTGATCTTCTCTCATGACCACGCCCCTGCCCCGCAGGTCCTCAAGCCGCTTTTTCAGGAGATCGTAGCGGCAGCTGAGGTAAACGATAGTCCCGATCTTCTTGTAATGTTCCATGGCCTCCCGGCCGTAGACGGCACTCCCGCCTGTGGCAATGACCGTCCTCTCAGCCTCAATGGAGGCGTTCACTTCGTTTTCTATCTGCAGAAAGCCCTCCACGCCATGCCTGGCCAGTATTTCTCTCAGGAGACTTCCCTCCCTCTGCTGGATGACCAGATCCGCATCGAGGAACTGATAGCCCAGTTCCTTGGCAAGAATGACGCCGATGGTACTTTTCCCCACCGCCGGCATACCAATCAGAATGATATTGTTCATCGAATCCTTTCTCCTTCTCCTGTTTCCTCCACAGGTCATACTCCTGTCCAGGCAGGGTCATGCCCGGGACACTTCTACTATAACAGCTATTCATTGCCAAAATACAGACCCAGATGATATTTTTTTTGAGTTTTCGGAAATTTTTTGTTTTTTCCCTGCTGGTCAAGACCAATACTTTTTCCTAGGTGAAACAAAAATACATTGTAACCATGATTAAAAAAAGCTATAATTATATTGATTATATGATAAATCCAGAATCAGTCTTTGAGATTTTGAATCTGCCGCTGAGAAATACAGCAATACTAAGCAATACCAAGAAATAATTAGAATAGAAAGGGAATCCTGTATGTTTGAAATGTTTCTAACCTTTGTGGTCGCCATCGGTGCCGCAATATATGGTCTGTCCCACACTGTCTTTATGGAGGGTCCCAACCAGATCTACTATAGAGTAGGAGCCATTGCGATCGTCCTGGTTATTGTTCTCTTTTACTATATCCGCAACACCATCAGAAAAAGACACCTGCGGAAGCTGAAAGTCAATATCGAGGACTACAATTACTATGACAAATTCACCTCTCCCATCTACCAGATCGGCTATTTTATCAGCTACTTTTTTCAGAATCTTCTCTTCGACTACACCTACATGAGGAGAAATTTCAATTTCTGTAAGGGTCTCGATGCCTATGATGCCGGAGTGAGTGAATACTACATCAAGTTCCGCAACACCTGGTACAACTACCTGAGACTGCTGTTAATCCGGCACCGGGTGTCTCTGCACAAGCTGAGATCTTTCGCCTGTGCCATGAAGAATGACCTGATCTTTTCTGGCCTGGAGGAGGAAGAACAAAAAATCCTTTACAAATCGTTCTCAGATCAGGTGGAGGCCTATATGGAAGAACACCATTTCATGAACAAAACGATCCTGCAGCGTTTTGACCACTGTTTTGAGATTGACAGGTACTACCGCAACAATCTGGCCAAACGCTGGCACATGCTGGAATATGTGGAAAAGAAAGAACCCGTCATCAAGGACATGGTGCAGCGTCAGGATCTTCGCGGGCGGCGGGATGTCAACGATTTCAAGAAAATGAAATTCTAATTCCTATTTTTGTAATGCACTAAACATGGAATCACAGAAAAAAGCCGAAAGGGAGAGTATTTCTTCCTTCCGGCCTTTTTTTATATCAGGGACCAAAACCCGCAGGCGGGTCTTCGGTTTTTTCAGATTCTTTTACTATTTTCAGATTCTTTCTTTATTGTCAGATTCTATTACTATAAGTTTCTCTGATCAGTTCCTGCTTCCCTGGCCCATCCTCTGTCTGACGATCTCAAAGGCAAGAACGCCGGCTGCCACCGATGCATTCAGAGAATCGATATCTCCCCTCATGGGAATGGCGGCGTGCAGATCACATTTTTGCCGGACAAGGCGGCTCACGCCGCTGCCCTCATTGCCGATGACAAGGCCGATGGGGCCTGTCAGATTCTGCTCATACATGATCTGGCCATCCATCTCTCCGCAGACGAACCACATTCCCCTCTCTTTCAGGGCATCTATGGTCCTGGAAAGGTTGGTCACCCTGGCCACCGGTGTGTAGGCTACGGCTCCTGCTGAAACCTTGGCCACAGTGCCGGTCAGACCCACCGCTCTTCTTTTGGGGATGATCACGCCGTGGGCGCCGGCCAGGTTTGCTGTCCGGATGATGGCTCCCAGATTATGGGGATCCTCGATTTCATCACAGAGGATGAAAAAAGGATCCTCCCCTTTTTCCTGTGCCTTCTGAAACAGGTCTTCCAGATCGGCATAGGCAAAGGCTGCCGCTATGGCCACCACGCCCTGGTGTTTTTCCCTGCCGGACAGGGAGTCCAGCTTTTCCCTGGAGACAAATCTGATCTGAGTCTCCTGCTTTCTGGCTTCCCTGAGGATAGACTTTACCGGTCCATCCTGACAGCCGTCCAGCACAAATAATTTATCGATGGTCTTGCCGGACCGGAAAGCCTCAAGGACTGCATTTCTTCCAATCAGGCTGCACTCTTCATATGACATGGTTTGTTCTCCCTATACTCACTATATTGTCGCTGCCTATTTTCTGCCGGGCCGCCTTCTGTGAACGGCCGCCTCTTCTTCTTCGAGAACCGGGGTCAGAAGCTTTTCTTCCTCCTGCAGGCAAAGGCTCAGCAGCTGGTAAAGTCTCTCCCGCTGTCCCGACAGATAGAGGTAGCCCAGCAAAGCTTCAAATCCCGTGGCAATCCGATAATCATGCAGGCTCTGATTCCTGGCCGGTGAGGCCCCTTTGGCATTCCTGCCCCGCCGGAATACAGCCTTCTCCTCCTCTGTCAGGGAGGCTGTCAGCATGGACATCATATCCTTCTGGGCTGCAGCATTGACAAAATGTATCGCCCGTCTGTGATAAGCCTGGGGCTTGTCATTCCCCCTGCTGACCAGGATGGTTCTGACAACCAGGTCGAAAACGCAGTCACCTATATAGGCCAGAGCCAGAGCAGAATAGGTCTTCAGTTCTTTCTCGGTCAGGGGAAAATGGTCAATCAGGCTCCCCATGAAGCCTTCCTCCATAAAGCCTTTCTCTATAAAGCCTTTTTCCGTGGAGTTCTTTCCTTTTGGGATGTCTTCCATTAAGCTCTTCTCCACTTTACGCCCTGGCGGGTATCTTCCAGAATGATTCCTTTTTCTGCCAGCTGATCACGAATCTCATCGGCGCGGGCAAAGTTCTTTGCCTTTCTGGCAGCCTGTCTCTCTTCAATCAGAGCCTCTATGTCCGCATCCAGGAGCTCTTCTTTCCTGTCAGTATCAATACCCAGGATATCGCAGAGACTGGTAATGGTTTCAAGAAGGAAACGGGCGTAGGCCTGTGACCCTTTGGCACCGGTGACGTTGGCAAGCTTCACCAGCTCAAAAATGGCGGAGATGGCGTCTGCTGTGTTGAAGTCATCTTCCATGGCCTCCTCAAATTTCGCCACCAGGCCCTTAGCTTCCTCCACGTGCTTCTGGTCGGTCTCTGTCAGCTGGTCTTCCTGTCCGGCTGCCGCCAGTTCACGGAGCCGGTCGATGGAGGTCAGAATTCTCTCAAGTCCGTTTTTGGAAGCCTCCACGAGAGTATCGCTGAAGTTTAAGGGACTTCTGTAATGAGCACTGAGCATAAAGAAACGGATTACCTGAAGATCATATTTCTCACTGATCTCACGAACTGTGAAGAAATTGCCTGCTGACTTTGACATTTTTTTATTATCAATATTTAAAAAGGCATTGTGCATCCAGTAATTGGCAAATTTCTCATGGTTGCAGGCCTCACTCTGAGCAATCTCATTCTCATGGTGGGGGAAGATCAGATCCTCACCGCCGGCATGGATGTCGATGGTATCCCCAATGTACTTTTTGGACATGACGGAACACTCAATGTGCCAGCCGGGACGGCCGTCTCCCCAGGGGCTCGGCCAGGAAGGCTCCCCTTCTTTTTTGGGCTTCCACAGAACAAAGTCCATGGCGTCATCCTTCTCCTCGTTCACGGCGATCCTGGCTCCTGCTATCATATCGTCAAGATTCTTGTTGGAAAGCTGGCCATAATTCTTAAACTGGCGGGTTCTGAAATAAACCGTACCATTTTTCTCGTAGGCGTAGCCTTCATCGATGAGCTCGCTGATCATTCTGATCATGCCGTCAATCTCCTCAGTGGCTTTGGGATGCGTGGTGGCAGGCTTGACATTCAGACCTTCCATATCCTTTTTGCACTCCTTGATAAAGCGCTCAGAGATCTCCTGGGAGGACACGCCCTCCTCATTGGCTTTCTTGATGATCTTGTCATCCACATCTGTGAAATTGGAAACGTAGTTTACGTCGTAACCCTTGTACTCAAAATACCGGCGGACGGTATCAAATACCACCATGGGCCTTGCATTTCCGATATGAATGTAGTTGTAGACAGTGGGTCCGCATACGTATATGCCCACTTTTCCCTCATTTACCGGAACAAACTCTTCTTTTTTTCTGGTCAGTGTATTATAGAGCTTCATACTGATCATTCTCCTTATTTTTGTGAAATCATAGCAATCTAGTAGAAATAGTACTACAGCTCACGGGGAAACCGCAAGAGTAATTTGCGAAATTTTATACAATCTCCATGATACATGTCGGAGAGAGGGGGATCAGACTTGCCAGAAAGTCTCTGCCTGCTTCTGTCAGACAGGCCACGTCCTCCTTCTCCATCTCCTCCAGGGTCAGATCGCCAAAGAGAAGGGATGTGAGGGTACCGATTTCAACAGTGCCCCAGTCTTCGGGACTGTTCCCGGTCCTGACTGCTGTGTTATCTGCCTTATTAATCAGGACCCTGCCATCCGGCTGAGGATAGATCTCATAGTATCCTTCCAGGGAGGAAAAGGCCGGATCTCTGACATAAAGCCTGCCTTCCTCGTCTTTTGACAGGTCAATCCGCAGTAAGTCTCCTATCTTCTCAAGATCCAAAATCCGGAACATAATCTTCTTCTTCCGGTGGGGCACCAGGAAACGGACATGGCCCTGGGGGCCGGCCGGCATGATCAGATCATCCCAGGACATATCAAGAACCACCTGATAATTGCCATAATGATAGGTATCCTCCTGATGGCGGAGGATATCTTTGAGAAAATCCTTCCGACAGTCTCTCCTGCAGAAAATCCTGTTGATCAGGAGGGTATCGTACTCCGCTGCAACGCAGAACCTGCCGATATAGGTCTCATCCTTCCTGTCAGAATCCTCCCCTGCAGGCTGCTCTTCAAAAACGTAGATCATACGTCCATAATCACTGGCTGCTTCTTTTTCCAGACGGCTGAGATAGTCCTCATCCACCTCGGTAAACACGGCAAAAAGCTGCTCTTTTTCTTCCTGTTCCACCTGCACAGCCTTCCTGGCCTCTTCCCGGCTAAGATGGTCTCTAAATTGAAATCGAAGGTCCTCTCTGGCCGGAAGGCACATGATCTCCTGCTCCGTCTGGCTCATGCCGAACCGAAAGCCAAAGGGAAGATAGTAGGCTTCGTCCGCAGGCATCAGATAAGTAAAAGGTGCGCCTTCCTCTCTCAGCCTGGAAAAGGTTTCATGAAGCATTTCCCGCATAATCCCCTGCCGCCGGTACTCCTCATCCGTGGCCACCCCCACAATATAGGAGGCCGCAAATGCCTTGCCCCGGACGTTGACAGAATAGGGATTTAAATGGATCGACCCATTGATCTTCCCTGTCTCATCATCTGCGTGAAGCAGCACTCTGTTTCGTCCATAGTATTGATCAAAATAAAAATCCGCATAGGGGACAGGATCCTGGAAATTTCTCTGCCAGAGATCATAAACTTCCCCGCGGCGGCTTCCATCGTCCCAGAACAACATGGTTTAATCCTCCCTGTCCATCCCGGTACAGCCGCTGCAGCCAGCACAGCCGCCGCTGAACATGACATCTGCCCCGGCGTAATTGCCGATCTCTGAGAGAAGACAAACTGCCGATGCCGCAATGCCCAGGCCCTGGCCGGTGAATCCCAGCCCCTCCTCGGTGGTGGCCTTGACGCTGACCTGACGGATGTCCAGACCCAGACCTTCGGCGATATTGGCCCTCATCTGATCAATATGGGGGGCCATCTTAGGCCGCTGAGCAATGATGGTCGCATCGATATTATCAATAAAATAATGATTCTCTTCAATGATCCTGCCCACAAGCTGCAAAAGCCTCATACTGTCTGCCCCCTTGTAAGCCGGATCTGTATCCGGAAAATGTTTGCCGATATCTCCCAGGGCTGCTGCGCCAAGCAAAGCGTCCATGATGGCATGGAGCAGTACATCTGCATCCGAATGTCCCAGCAGTCCTTTCTCGAAGGGAATTTCTACACCGCCTATGATCAGTTTCCTTCCCTCCATCAGACGATGCACATCATAGCCATTACCTATTCTCATATTCTCCACATATTCTCCAGTCTGACAAAGTTGACCGGATTATCCTTTCTCCCGGTTCTCCCGGGGCTTTATAGATAAAAAACCTCTGTATTATCCTACATTCCAAAAAATATTCTCTGATTTTTACCGAATCCCTGTATCGTCCCATTCAGAGTCCCCTTCCGGTTCTTTTTGATCTGACTGGTCTGTATCCTCGCTTTCCAGGACCTCCTTTACGATGTAAATGGGTCTTCCCTTGATCTCCTGGAACAAGATTCCGATGTAATAGCCGATCAGGCCGATGAGCCAGAACATGACGGCAAAGAGCAGACATAGAATGACAATCAGGGTGGAATAACCACTGGGCACATCATCCTGAACAAACCACATAATGATAGAATAACCCATGAGAATCAGCCCCAGACATCCCACAACTGTCCCTGCAAGAATACCGATCTTCAAAGGAAAATCCGAAAAACTGCACAAGGTATCCAGGGAAAAACGGATCAGCTTCATCAGACTGTATTTACTCTTTCCGGCAGCTCTTGCCGGCGCCTCGAAAGAGATGGTTGTCCTGGAAAAACCGATGTTCTGCACATATCCTCTAAGATATCTCACCCGCTCCCGGTAATCCTGGCGGAGCACATCCGCTGCCTGTCTGCTTACCGCAAAGAAATCCGAAGAATTATTCTCAAAGCGCACCGGAGAAAAGAGATTCAAAATCCTGTAAAAGAGACTGGAGCAAATCCTGCTGAGCAAACCTGCGTCCTCATTCTTCTCCCTCACCATGCTGATCACATCATACCCCTGTTCGAAACATGCGAGGATCTCCGGAATCTTTTCCGGAGGATGCTGCAGGTCACAATCCATGCAGATCACTCCATCTCCCCTGGCATAATCCAGACCGGCAATCATTGCCGCCTCATGACCGAAATTCCTGGATAAATGTATTACTCTGACCTTGGAATCCTCCCTGACAATCTGGTCTAAAAGAAGCGGAGTCTGATCCTGACTCCCGTCATTGACAAAGATCAGTTCGTAGTCCCAGGATATCCGGGACAGCACTCTGCAGGCTTCTTTATAGAACAATGGCAGGGCAGACTCTTCATTATAGGTTGAAACCACTATGGATATTTTTTTCATGTGTTCCACGTCCTTTTTTAAATGCTGCACCTTTATGAATTTTCAGTCGGAATCATCTTGATGATTCCTGGCGGGCTGCGCAGCGCCTCAGCGCTGCAGCACTGAATTATGAAAAAGAGCTGCCACTTGTGTGACAGCTCAAAAATGAAAATAGCGGGAACTGGATTCGAACCAGCGACACCACGGGTATGAACCGTGTGCTCTAGCCAACTGAGCTATCCCGCCACAGAAGAAGTGGGACCTATAGGGCTCGAACCTATGACCCTCTGCTTGTAAGGCAGATGCTCTCCCAGCTGAGCTAAGATCCCACGTCATCAACGAGTTATATTCTAATACATAAAATTCTGTCTGTCAATGAAATTTTTATGCTGTCTCTGCCTCGTTTTTCTATGGATTCTGAAACAGCCGCATAATCATGAGAATCACAAAAATCAGCAGTACCACCGGGAACAGGGCTTTTGCCAGCATAAAGAAGAGAATGAGAAATCCGATACCGACTGCCAGACCAAGAATCTGGCGGCCTGTCCTTCTCAACTTGCCCTCCAGGCTGTCATCCACCGGCTCATCCGGCCTTCGGTTTCCCCCGAACTGATAGGTGTAAAACCTGCCATTACTAAAGGGATCTCTGCCTGCAGCCCTTCTGTCCGTCTCTGTCCATCCACTGTCCGGATCATTCTCATCATTGACTGTAAACTCAGCGTTGCTGTCACTCTCATAGTCATATCTTCCGCCGCGAAGCGCCTTTCTTTCCGCCATCTCGTCAATGCCTCTGGCATCAATGATGGAATGGGCAATCAGCCGGGGGCTTCCCAGTTCTGCTATGATTTCCTCGTCCCCTTTTCCGAGACTCTCCTGCTCTGAAAAATAATCTCTATAATAATTATAGGATTCCTGCAGTTCACTGTCTGTGACTTCTCCAGTCAGACATTCCGTCAATACTTGTAAAAATTCTTCTTTTGTCATAGGCATCCTTCCTCATTGGTCCTGAACTCATCGCAGCCTAGGCCGCTTCATATGGAAATATCAGTCATCATTCCTTCATTCACATCTGAAAACTGTCAGTACTTTAAATTGAAATATAAGACTCTGAAATCATCCTGGCCGGAGACGGAGAAATTCAGACTTCCTGCCCCGCTGTATTTCATAATAAACTGCAGGCTTTCTTCATTGTAGGTATCTTTATCATAGTCTTTTACAAGATACTGCAGATTCTCAGGACTTCCCTTCTCCTCCAGCTCGTCTTCACAGCGATTCCGGAATTCCTGATAGTTCCTGCAATATTTCTTTGTTTGTCTGAAATAATTATATTCCTTACCGTCAGCAGTCAGATACCATTCATCATCCCAGGAGTGGGACTTGTCTATGGCTGTCTCCTCCACGTTGAAATAGGTGTAGAGAACCCGTCCCGGGACATCCGGTGAGGGGTCATCCCAGGTCACATCAGTATGGTACCACTGGTCATCAAGCTTTACAAGATTCCAGGCATGGTTTTCACCTCCGGCAGTTCCTGTGATCATCTTACAGTCGATCCCGGAAAGATCGCAGAGCAGCTTCATGGCCTCAGAGTAACCGTTACAGACACATTTGCCCCGGACCAGCGCCCCGTAAGTAGTGAAGGCATCTCCGTCCGCCGCCCTGTCATCATCCGGATAACCGTAGGAAATGTTTTTGACCAGGTAATCATGGATCCATTTTTCCTTTTCGTAATCGGTCTCTCCCTTTATCTTCTTAAGAATCTGCCTGCATTTGTCTGCGGTCTTTTCCGCCTTCTCCCTGTTTCCGGGGATATCTATCCCTTTCAGCAGCTTCTGCTCGATGTAATAATTGTCACTGACCCTGCAGGACAGGGTGACCTTGCTGCGGCTTAAAAACTTAAAGCCGGAGATCTGGAACTGATCCACATTGCCATAAAACCCTTCAATATAGGTATTCAGATCCTTGATCTCTTCCTGGGTCAGCTGACTGGTGCTGAAAACAATCTCTGTCTTACCCGATGCCAGTCCTTCCTGAACATAGTCAATCAGCTCCTCTTTTGAATTGATTTCTCTCTCATCGGCCAGGACATCAATACTGGATATACCAGACTGTCCGGTCTTTTCAGGCTGGAACAGTTCTATCCCTGTCTCCTCCTGGATCCGGCCCACTGTTTTCCTGACTGCCGAACAGCCGGACAAAAGTACCATTCCAAGGACCAGAGCCAGACATGCCGACTTCTTTTTCCATTGATGCTTACCCATCACGCTTTCCATCCTTAATCATGAGTTCTGACTTCCCAAAGTCATATCTTCTCGCAGCCAACAAGATTCATTGGTATCCATCAGAATATTGTATCCACCAGGATATTACAGTAGATGTTAACATATATTTATGTCCATTATTTTAACATGGTAAGGCTGCCATTCTGCCGCATTCTTTACTGCCTTAAATCCAGTTCTGAATAAATGCCGCCAGAAACGCAAGAACCAGCAGATGAACCGGATAAAAAAGATAAAAGCCCCAACGTATGACTCCAGAGTCCCTGCCCTTCCTGCCATTATAGAAAATGATAATAAAAACAGCCAGCAGAGAGTATATTTCCGTCCAGTTCCTGTTGGCGAAGTAAGAATGAAGCCCCACCTTGGCTATAAGGTAAGCAGCCTGGCCTAAAGTCAGAGTCACGCCAATACCGGCCATCTCCAGCCATCCTGATCCCAGATGCCGCAGAGCCCAGGCAGTCAATATGGCCATGACCCCATAATACTTATAGTCTGTCTTCATGATCCAGGCCGCCCAGAAGGCAGCTCCCGCTGCTGCGGCCATGGCTGTCCCATAGAGAAGACATCTCATACCGGATTCCAATCTACCCTTCTCTCCCTGCCTTAAATCATTTCTCAAGCGGGTCCAAAGGCCGTCTATTATCCACATGGCTCCAAAACCCAGAGCCAGAGTGAAAAACACATTCTGACTGGAGAACTCCGGAAAGAAGGGAGATTTCGACTGCAGAGTCCCATTAAATGCCATATCAAAAGGAATCTCGGAAATCAGGGAAAAGATAATCAGGCGGTCCAGATATCTCATCCGGTTCCTGGTATAGAAAAAGCCATCCGCCAGCATATAGATATACAGGGGGAAGGCGATTCTCCCCGCCCCTCTCATAAAGCGGTAAAGGCCCCACAGCCAGGGGTCCGTACCAGTTCTACCGCTCAGGAAGACACAGTAGATGATCGCATAGGCAAAGTGGTCAACCAGCATGAAAATGGAGGCAATCCACTTTAAGGTGTAGTGGTCGATGGTTTTCTCAGGTTCTATGTATCCGGCATTTTTATTCATGACTGTTCTCTCACCATTCATCATTCTTTCCAGAACTCATATTACCACACCTTTCTCTCTGTCGGCAAATCCTATCGTCTTGTCAGGTTCACAGACATTTTCATCAGATAAAGGCAGATGCTTAGATAAAGACAGAAACTTAGATAAAGACACAAATTTAGATATGGACAGAAACTTCTTTCCAGATCGGGGGAAAAATATAACTCCAGAAAAAAAGCCGGAAGTTCTCACCCGGAGAACCCCCAGCCTTGTTTGGACTAATTCACTATAATTTGGTCTGCCTGATGATTACATCATGCCCATTCCACCGCCTGCGGGCATCGGGGCAGGTGTGTCTTCTTTAATCTCAGCCACAACAGACTCTGTCGTGAGTAAGGTGGAAGCAACACTTGTGGCATTCTGCAGCGCACTTCTCGAAACCTTGGTAGGATCGATGATACCGGAAGCAATCATATCCACATACTTTTCTGTCAGCACATCGAAACCAGTGCCCACTTTGCTTTCAGAAACTTTATTGATGATCACAGAGCCTTCAAGTCCGGCATTTACTGCAATGTGGTAGAGCGGAGACTCCAGGGCCTTGAGAACAATCTGTGCCCCAGTCTTCTCATCACCAGTCAATTTTTCTGCAAGATCCTTGACAGATTTTGCTGCGTGGATGTAAGCGGATCCGCCGCCTGCAATGATTCCTTCTTCCACAGCTGCCCTGGTTGCTGCCAAAGCATCCTCAAGACGGAGTTTTGCTTCCTTCATCTCTGTCTCTGTGGCTGCACCGACACGGATTACTGCTACGCCGCCTGCCAGCTTGGCCAGTCTTTCCTGTAACTTCTCACGGTCGAAGTCGGAGCTGGTCTCCTCGATCTGCATCTTGATCTGGCCGACTCTGGCTGCGATGGCATCCTTGTCTCCAAGTCCGTCAACAATCACAGTATTCTCTTTCTCCACTTTGACAGATTTTGCCCGGCCGAGCATATCAATGGTGGTATCCTTGAGTTCCAGGCCGACTTCCTCAGAGATCACTCTGCCGCCTGTCAGAATGGCGATATCTTCAAGCATTGCTTTTCTTCTGTCACCATAACCGGGAGCCTTCACTGCAACCACATTGAAGGTACCTCTGAGCTTATTGACGATGAGAGTTGTGAGGGCTTCACCTTCCACATCCTCGGCGATGATCAGAAGACGGGCGCCGCTCTGCACGATCTGCTCTAAGAGCGGGAGGATCTCCTGGATATTGCTGATCTTCTTGTCCGTGATCAGGATATAAGGATCGTCAAGCTCAGCTACCATTTTTTCCATATCGGTAGCCATGTAAGCGGAGATATAGCCTCGGTCAAACTGCATACCTTCCACCAGGTCCAGTTCAGTCATCATGGTCTTGGACTCTTCGATGGTGATGACACCGTCTTTGGAAACCTTTTCCATGGCGTCTGCCACCAGCTGGCCTACTTCTTCATCCCCTGCGGAGATGGAGGCAACTTTGGCAATCTGCTCTTTGCCGCCAACCTGCTGGCTCATTTTGCCAATAGCCTCAACTGCGGCATCTGCTGCCTTCTTCATTCCTTTTCTCAAGATGATGGGATTGGCGCCAGCTGCCAGGTTCTTCATACCTGCATTGATCATAGCCTGGGCAAGAACTGTTGCGGTTGTTGTACCGTCACCGGCCACATCATTGGTCTTGGTGGCAACTTCCTTGACAATCTGAGCGCCCATATTCTCAAAAGCATCTTCCAGCTCGATATCTTTGGCGATGGTCACACCATCGTTGGTAATCAGTGGTGTGCCGTAGGTCTTATCAAGAACAACATTCCGTCCCTTGGGACCCAGGGTCACGCGTACAGTATCTGCTAACTGGTTTACGCCAGCCTCTAAAGCTTTTCTGGCTTCAACGCCGTATTTAATCTCTTTTGCCATAATTATCTATCCTCCTGATATGATTTCTTCCCGCCGGAATCCGCCCTGAACAGGAAAGCTTTCATTCATGTAATGTTTATGCTGCTTATTCTACGATTGCCAGGATGTCACCCTGCTTTACGATGATATACTCATCCTCGCCCATCTTCACGTTAGTTCCTGAATATTTGGAGTAGATTACCTTCTGACCTACTGCAACTTCCATTTTTACTTCCTCGGTTCCGGGGCCGACTGCCACTACCTCAGCCTCCTGGGGTTTTTCCTGGGCAGAACTGGTGAGGATAATCCCTGACTGAGTCTTGGTCTCTGCCTCAAGCTGCTTTAATACAACTCTGTCTGCTAATGGCACTAACTTCATAATATAAACCTCCTGTGGAATTCCAAAAATCTGATCCCTGTCTCTTCCGGACTTTTGTGACAACATACAGTTCTGTTGTCCAGTCCCGGAAACAGGCACTTTCCAGGGATCTGTCTTTTTATCAGCCTGTTAGCACTCGGTAATCTCGAGTGCTAATACCTAGAACATATAATAGGTTTTTTTCCCTATAATTGCAAATCTTAAAAATGCTGAAATGCTTATCATATCCTTAAATATTATATTATTTCTCTATATTACTCTTATTTTCTAATTTTTTCTCTGTATTTCTCGTTATTGGAAATATATTCCATAACTTTGACATCTCCAAACAGAATCTGACGTATTAAATGCGGATCAGAAACTTGAGATAAAGGCAAGGATCCCCATGTTCTACGTGTTTGTCGTTTGGTGGTGTCTGTACGTTCTGGGACGGACTGATCTTAAGTCCGTCATCAGACGCACAGATGCCAGCAACTGACACAACACAGGACATGGGGATCCTTGCCTTTTAAGTCAACGTGGCAGCCGCTTTAATGCGGCAGCCTGTGATCTCATTTCATTTCGTTCTGATTCTTCTTTAATTTCTTCACATGACTGCGGGCTTTTTCATAGATGTCATAGGGCTTTTCGTATCTGGGGCTGTAATCATTGTGATAATTGCCCTTCCTGTCTGCTTCGGGTGCTGCTAAGACATCCTGCTTCTCCAGATCCCGCTGTCGGACTCTTTCCTCTTTGAGAGAATTACTGAGCCGCCGCACTGCTTCCCTCCGCTGCAGCATCCTGAGGTTCTGCAGGGCCGGTCTGTCCCGGAACTGCCTCAGTGGGATCTGTCCGGAAATGAATGGTTCCCGGTTCAAGGGTCTCGCCCCGGGCCTTATAAAGCTCTGATACGGTCACCAGCTGATATCCCTGCTCCATCAGGTCGGGGACAAATCTTTTCACAGCATCCACATTGTACTGATGAATGTCATGCAGGAGAACCACATCGCCGTCCACCGCCTTCATCACCATCTGATAGGTAGCGTCAGCATTCTTGGTCTTCCAGTCCTCTGTATCCAGGGACCAGTTTACGCAGCAGAGACCAAACTTTTTCGCTTCCGCACGGACTGTATCATTGTAAGCTCCATAGGGAGGTCTCATCAGTACGGGGGCAACGCCGATGGCAGCCTCAATCGCTTTGACGCTCTTCTCAATCTCCTGGGTGAGGGCAGATCCCTGCAGATTTGTGAGCTGCTGATGACTGTATGTATGGGTGCCAACCTGCTGACCCAGCTCATATTCACGCTTCACAACTTCCGGGTAGTACTCGGCGTTCTGTCCGAGAACAAAGAACGTACATTTTGCATAGTTCTCCTCGATGGCATCCAGCATCACATTGGTGGTGTCCGGATTTGGGCCGTCATCAAAAGTAATGGCAACCATGGGTTTGGAAGGATCAATCTTAGGAAACACCTTCAGATCTACTGTAGCAGAGAGGCCGGAACCGTCCGCTGCTTCCGCCTTGAGAGTAATATCATGTTTCTCAGCTCCGTCGAGCATGGTGAGAACTCCAGTGTCAGATATGGTGAACAACTCAGCCAGGGAATCATCGCTGATGGTCCAGGTCAGTTTTGTGTTGGTCGCATCAGCCGGCTCTGTCACAATGTCCAGGGCCATCTCTTCCCCAACCCGGACATTATTGGCAGGGGCCTTGATCTCAAGCTTAGTCAGCGGCACGCTGTTGTCAGCTTTCTGCTCTGTAGTCTCCTTGGCCTCGGCCTCTGTTACCACAGTGTCCGAACCTGCTTTTTTGGCATCACCGCCGAACATCTTCCTACCTAGGGTAAACATTCCAAGAACGAGTACCGCCACGATGACTGCCCCTATAATGTACTGGCTGATTCCTCCGCCGGACTTCTTTCTTGCGCGGCTGCCGGACTCTTTGCGGGAATTCCTTCGAGGCTTCTCTCTGTCACTCATAGTATTCTCTACCTCCTAAATAAAAAATAGTATAAAGTCCGCAGCATCTGCAGACTGTAAATCAGGCGAAAACCAAATGGTTTTCGCCTGTAATCATCAATTTGAGGTGAAAGCCGTCCCCTATACTCTGGACAGATATTCTCCCGTTCTGGTATCAATCTTAAGTTTATCTCCCAGATTCACAAATAATGGTACATAGACCGTTGCACCGGTCTCCACGGTACATGGTTTTGTTGCGCCGGTAGCGGTGTTGCCTTTCTCTCCAGGTTCACACTCTGTGACTTCAAGCTCTACAAACATCGGAGGCTCAACAGCGAAGGTTTCTCCGTTATGAGAAATAGTGGTCACCATATCATTCTCACGGACAAACTTCAGAGCGTCGCCGATCAGATCCTCGCCGAGGCCAACCTGATCGTAGGTCTCAGTATCCATGAAGTAATAGAGGTCTCCATCATTATACAGATACTGCATATTCTTCCTCTCAATATGAGCCTGCTGAAACTTCTCTGTCGGGCGGAAAGATTTCTCAACCACACCGCCGCTCTTGATGTTTTTTAATTTAGTCCGGACAAATGCCGCGCCCTTTCCCGGCTTTACATGCTGAAACTCTACAACCTGAAAAACATTTCCCTCGCTCTCAATGGTCAAACCATTCTTAAAATCACCAGCAGAAATCATATCTGATTAACCTCCTTAATGTATCTACTCATCTTCTATAATATCCGGGCAGATTTCTCCGCACGGGAGTTTTACTGTATTATTGTATAATAAATATCTTCTTTTCGCAAGGTCAATTGCAAAGATGACAGCATATCCGTCAATGGGTTCCACTGTCATTTTAAATCTGCCGCAGCTTCGCGGCGGCGCAGCAGCCAGCCTTCCTGCAGGGGCCGGTCAAAGCGGATCCAGGTGGGCAGTTTGGGATGGGGCGCGGATGTGATGGGATTCCGGTCCTGGTCAGCCATGGCCAGAACCGTAAGGATAAGGTTGTCCCCATCCGGAATCATAACTTCGATCTCCTCTCCTACTGAAAATTTGTTTCTTTGATAAATCATAGACCAGTTATCCACATCGGTTTTTTGCACAATACCTATATAAGTATATTCTTTGATGTAGGTATTGGCATCATAAATCTGCGCATTCTCATCAGTAGGTCCGTAATAAAAGCCAGTGGTGAACTGACGGTAAGTGCACTTGGCAATCTCCTCCCTGTACCAGGGAAGGTTCTTCTCATAGAGGGCCGGGTCCTTCCTGTAGTCATCGATGGCCCTTCTGTAGGTTCTGGTTACAGCGGCCACATAGAGCGCTGTCTTCATCCTGCCCTCAATCTTCAGGCTGTCCACGCCGGCCTCCAGAAGATCCGGAATATGTTCAATCATGCACAGATCCCTGGAATTAAAGATATAGGTTCCCCTCTCTGTCTCCTCCACCGGAAGGTATTCACCGGGTCTGGTTTCTTCCATGACATAGTATTTCCAGCGGCAGGGATGGGTACATGCTCCCATGTTGGCATTGCGGCCTGTAAAATAACTGCTGAGCAGGCAGCGGCCTGAATGGGAGATACACATGGCCCCATGAACGAAAGCCTCAATCTCCATGTCATCAGGGATTTCCCTGCGGATCCCGGCCAATTCTTCCAGAGATAATTCCCGGGCAGCCACCACCCTGGAGGCCCCCTGCTGATACCAGAAGTTGTAAGTACCGTAATTGGTACTGTTGGCCTGGGTACTGATGTGAATATCCATCTGCGGGCACACTTCCCGGGCGATCATGAATACTCCCGGATCAGAGATAATCAGAGCATCAGGCACTGCATTTTCCCCCAGATTCAAAAGTTCATGAAAATATTCGCGGATTCCCTCAAGATCCCTGTTATGGGCAACAATATTTGCAGTAACATAGACTTTTACCCCCCGCTGGTGGGCAAAGCGGATCCCTTCTGCCATATCCTCCGGGGAGAAGTTTCTTGCTTTGGCCCGGAGCCCGTACATCTCTCCTCCGATATATACCGCGTCAGCCCCGTAACGTACTGCTGTCTTAAGCACCTCCAGACTGCTGGCGGGAATCAGTAATTCTGTCTTTCTCATAACTGTCCTTTCATCAGATTACGAATGAATATTCTGTGATTTCGGATCAGGCTTCCTGCGCCTTTCCATAAGTTACGACCAGTTTTTGACGCTGACCGCTGCCCCGTCTCCACTCTCCAGGATCACCGTATCCAGACTGTCATGGTGGGTCAGGGCATAAAGATACTCCCGCATTCTGTCATGGATAGTGTGATTCCTTCTGCGTATACCATAGCGGGACTCAAAGATGTCCCCATCCTGCAGGACATTGTCAGAAAGCAGGATGGCCCCGGGTCTCAGCAGGCGGATGATTTCCGGCAGAAAATGGATATACTGTCCTTTTGCCGCATCCATAAACACAAAATCATAGGGGGTCTGAAGGCAGGGCAGGACCTTTGCCGCATCCCCCTCATGGAGCACAATCTTTCCCTCAGGATCAGCCTTTTTCAGATTCTCTCTCGCCCTGACAATGCGGGGAGGATAATTTTCTATGGTATCGATCCGGAGGCTCTGCGGTGAATTCTCTTTCATAAAAACCGAAGAAAATCCAATGGCTGTTCCCACCTCAAGAATTCTCTCCGGTTTCTTCATCTTAAGCAAGATGCGAAGAAGCTCCTGTGTATCCTTACGGATAATCGGTACATGATCACGAAGAGCTTCTTCCTCTATGGTTTTGAGAGCATCGGAACCCCGGTCCCGGTCAAAGGACCGTATAAAATCCTGCACTCTCTGTCTCTCTATCATAACAACTCCTACGCAGGCTGTTTCCTGCTCTTTTATCACTGTGTGCCAAGGCCGGCCCGCCGGACGCAGCCATTCAGGTCAGCCTTCTCCATCCACATGGGCGATGACGTCCAGGATCTCCGAAGGTTTCATGGCCGAGGACACCTCATAGGTTCCCGGTTTCAAGTAAGGATATTTCTCCTCAAACCTCATGGCGATATCAAAATAGTAGGCATTTTCAATAATTCCCTTGCTCTCCAGATCTCTGCCCACCTCCAGCATGGTCTCCCCCTCCTTCACCTCAATGGTGGCAGTGGTGGCATAAGAACCCGCGCTGTCCTTGGGCTGATCAGAAAAAATTTTATAGCCGATATTTTTCGCAAGGATGAAAATGTAGATCAGAAACATGATCAACAGCAGATACATCAGCATCTTTATAATCACTTTGATCGCACTATTCTTCATAATTTTTACCATCCATATAACTGTAATCCAAAGGCAGCTGGTCGGCCATGTCGTCGTAGACCCGGCGCATCAGCCCGCAAACCCTCTGCTCTGCCGTCAGAAAACTATTGATCAGCGGCTCATTCAAAAGCGCTGAATATTCTCTGTAAAGTGACTCCACCTGGGCTGTCAGGCCTTCATCATCGCTCTCCAGCCGCCGTGTCATCAGTTCCCTTCGAAACTCATTAAACTGGGTATAGAGGTCCGGCTTATTCCTGATTCTGGCAAGCCTTCTCTGATAACAATCGTAGTCGTCCGATGCCCTGATCAGGGCGGTCAGTTCCTCCACCTTCGCTAAAATATTCTGGTGCTGAGTATCCTCTTTCATCCGATCTGCCTTCAACCGTATCACCAATCACTTTCCGCTCAGTGTATCACGAGCAGCTAATAAAGTCATGATGCCGGACGCGTTAAGACAGGGGTCTCCCGCCCGGCAGAATTCCTACCGTCCATTATAACAGGTGCGTCATTAAACTTCCATAATGATTGGAAGAATCATCGGGCTTCTCTTCAGTCTTTTCCAGATCACACTGTCGAGGTCATCCCGGATTGCCGACTTGATGTGGGTCCAGTCAGTAATCTTCTTTCTTGCACACTGCTCCAGAGTCGCCGTTACCACCTGTTTGGCATCCTCAATCAAATCTTCATTTTCCCGGACATAGACAAAACCTCTTGAGACAATATCCGGGCCGGCCAGCAGCAGGCCATTGTATCTGTCCAGGGTTACCACGACAATCAGCAGTCCGTTCTGCGAGAGCAGCTGGCGGTCTCTGAGTACAATATTTCCAACGTCTCCCACGCCGAAGCCATCCACAAATATTCCCTGGGCCGGCACCTTTCCGGTAACCTTGGCCTGCTCGGGTGAGATACTCAGGACATCACCGGACTGGAGGACAAAGACATTGTCCCTCGGTACGCCCATGGCAATGGCCAGATCCCGATGTCTTTTGAGATGATGATACTCTCCGTGAACCGGGATAGCATACTGGGGTTTGGTCAATGTGTAGATCAGCTTGATCTCCTCCTGGCAGGCATGGCCGGAAACGTGGGTATCCTGGTGGATGATGGACGCCCCTTTCTTGGCCAGTTCATTGATAACCTTGGTCACCGCCTTTTCGTTGCCCGGAATAGGGTGAGAACTGAAGATGATCACGTCATTGGGGCTGATGGATACCTTGCGATGGGTGGAATTGGCCATGCGGGAAAGGGCCGCCATGGTCTCACCCTGACTTCCGGTGGTGATCAAAACCACCTTATTGTCAGGATAATTTCTCATCTCTTCTATATCAATCAGCGTATTCTCCGGTATCTTGATGTATCCCAGCTCTGAGGCAGTGGAAATGGTATTGACCATGCTCCTGCCCTCTATGACAACCTTCTTTTTGGTCTTATAGGCACAGTTGATAATCTGCTGCACCCTGTCCACATTGGAAGCGAAAGTGGCCACAATGAGCCGGTGATCTTCGTATTCCTCGAAAATGTGCCGCAGAGTCCGGCCCACTGTCTTTTCTGAGGGAGTATATCCCGCTCTCTCTACATTGGTGCTGTCGCACATGAGGGCCAGAACGCCTTTCTTTCCCAGTTCGGCAAAGCGCCCCAGATCGATGGCGTCTCCGAAGACCGGCGTATAGTCTATCTTAAAGTCTCCGGTGTGGACGATCACTCCTGCCGGAGTATAGATGGCCAGGGCAGCCGCATCGGAAATACTGTGATTCGTCTTGATAAACTCTATGCGGAAACAGCCCAGATTTATGGACTGGCCGTATTTGACAACTTTTCTTCTGGTGGTCCGGAGCAGATTGTGCTCCTTCAGTTTATTTTCGATCAGCCCCATGGTCAGCTTGGTTGCATAGATGGGGATATTCAGTTCCTTCAAGGCATAGGGGATGGCTCCGATATGGTCTTCGTGTCCATGAGTGATGACCAGTCCCTTCACCTTGGATGCGTTCTCTTTCAAATATGTAATATCAGGAATGACCAGGTCGATTCCCAGCATCTCTTCGTCCGGAAAAGCCAGACCGCAGTCCACCACAATAATACTGTCCTCATAC
>Ga0310695_10004995_pt1 | contig 23676 bp, 16 predicted proteins | sample RumenRJG_04DNA_FD_203882 | JGI IMG/M metagenome (GOLD analysis project Ga0310695, IMG submission 203882) | Bovine rumen microbial communities from Lethbridge, Alberta, Canada - RJG_04 (v2) (version 2) | ecosystem: Host-associated > Mammals > Digestive system > Stomach > Rumen | place: Canada...
TATACTGCCAGCACAAAATGGCAAAAGGCGCTTATAATTACTAAACCTGCAATAATGATGTACGAAAGTTTATTAGACATCCCGATCCCTCCTCTGAAAATGTAACTTATACATTGTTTAATACATTAAGCCATGTTTATACCCATACGGGTATTTGTATATTTCTTATGGTGTATTATACCCATAGGGGTATATGTTGTCAAGAGGGAGGATTGAAAAAAATCTGTGAAGAAAATACCAGCTAAATGAATTTGTATTATTGTCCTTAAACATGCAGACGAATGAATTAGTGCTTCTCAAATCATACGTACGTCGTTCCAGCGCAAAAAAACAGCGGAGCCGCTGTGTATTGCGTTCCGCTGTTATCGGCATTTCGCCCTGATCTGTTCTGTTATAATCTGTCGCGAGCTGCAGTTTGCCCCGTGTATTGTTTTATCTCATATTGTCGTTCACCAGAAGTTTTGCTTCAGCACGTATTGTAAGTTCATCGCTACTACAGTTCAGCGCATGTTGGCAAACCGTTCCACCGCTTTGGTAAAACGCGCTATGGTTTCGTCGGCGTCGCCGTGTTCGATGCCTTCTTTAACGCAGTGCTGGATATGCCCTTCCAGTACTACCTGCCCCGCTTTGTGCAACGCGGATTTGGCCGCGTTGATTTGGGCCAGCACATCTTCACAAGGAATATCTTCCTCTATCATACGGTCAATGGCCTGGATCTGCCCGATGATCTTTTTCAGTCTGCGGTGCAGATTTTCAGCATCCATGCATTGTCTCATTTGCATCCCTCCTCTATAGGAATACCCCTATAGCTACTACTGCTAATTATGCAAAACTTCGGAGGAATTGTCAAGTTCCGACAGGTCATCTTCCCGCTTACAGTATGTCGATCAGTTCCCCGGCCAGGGCCTTGTTAATACTGCGGACAGCGCAAAATTTTCCGCACATACTGCAGGTATCGCTGTGATCGTCTTCCGGCGCCCGGCTGGCACGAACGGCTTTGGCTGTTTCCGGATCGATGGCTTCCTTCCACTGGGCTTCCCAGTCCAGTTTCCGGCGGGCGTCGGCCATCCGGTCGTCCTGTTCCCGGGCGTGGGGAATGCCTTTGGCTATATCCGCCGCATGGGCCGCGATCTTGCTGGCGATGATGCCCTGCTTTACATCCTCCACGTTTGGCAGGGCCAGATGTTCCGCCGGGGTAACGTAGCACAAGAATGCCGCACCGGACATAGCTGCCACCGCACCGCCGATGGCTGCGGTAATGTGATCGTAGCCGGGAGCAATGTCTGTTACCAGAGGCCCCAGCACATAGAATGGCGCTCCTTTGCAGATGGTCTGCTGCACTTTCATGTTGGCGGCGATCTGGTCCAGCGGCACATGACCCGGGCCTTCCACCATCACCTGCACGTCTTTTTCCCAGGCCCGCTGGGTCAGTTCCCCTAAACGAACCAATTCTTCGATCTGGCACTGGTCGGTAGCGTCCGCCAGGCAGCCGGGGCGGCAAGCATCTCCCAGGCTGATGGTCACATCATGTTCCCGGCAGATTTCCAGAATCTCATCGTAGTACTCGTAAAAGGGATTTTCTTCCCCCGTCATGCTCATCCAGGCAAAGACCAGGCTGCCTCCGCGGCTTACCAGGTTCATTTTCCGTTTGCCTGCCCGGATCTGTTCAATCGTTTTCCGGGTAATGCCGCAGTGAAGGGTCACAAAGTCCACCCCGTCTTCTGCGTGAAGACGCACTACGTCAATAAAATCTTTGGCCGTCAGGGTGTTCAAGTCCCGCTGGTAATGGATGACAGAATCATAAACGGGAACCGTGCCGATCATGGCAGGGCATTCCCGGCAGAGCTTCTGCCGGAAGGGCTGGGTGTTCCCGTGGCTGGACAGGTCCATGATAGCTTCCGCCCCCATATCAACCGCGCTCATGACCTTTTTCATTTCAATATCGTAATCCTTGCAGTCACGGCTGACCCCAAGGTTCACATTGATTTTTGTTTTCAGCATGCTGCCGATGCCATTGGCATCCAGACTTTCATGCCGGGGGTTAGCCGGAATAACGATGGTTCCATTTGCCACCCGTTCCCGGATAAATTCCGTAGAACGGTCTTCCTTCGCCGCTACGCTTTCCATTTCCGGGGTAATGATTCCCTTACGGGCTGCTTCCATCTGTGTGAAATATTCTTTTGCCATTTTCTTTTCCTTTCCTTACTGGCTCCCACACTGCACATCAGGCTATTGCCTTTGGCATGCATTCTGCGGTGCATTGCATGTATATTTCCGAAATCAATCAGCTTTGCTTTTCAGGCTCGCTTCTCATACAGGCATTGTAAAAAATTACAGGCAGTATCCTAAATGGACACTGCCTGCGTTTTTTTTTGCAAATTGTTTCTGACATTCCTACGTTGGCATTATCCAAATCAGGTTCCGGGTCGAACCTAAGCAGCCGGAAATTTATTTTATAGCTGCGGGTTCCTCTCAGCAAATTGCTCCCCGTGTCAAACGATATGAATTTATAATTTTCCGTAATTATTTCAGCGCGTGCAACAGTGTTTCATTATTGCAGCAAAATACACGCTGAAAATTTTCCGATGCAATCAGAAGCTTCCGCCGCCGCCGCCATGGCCTCCGGTTCCGCCGCTGCTGCCGCTGTCTTCGCTTCGGGACTTGGCTTTGGGCACCACTGTCGTATGGGTGTACAGATAACGGTCGTTGCTGCCTACCAGGTTAAAGGTGTCCCGTTTCAGGTACTGGCCTGCAGAAACTGCATTGGTAACGTTGCTCATGGAAGCCACCATGCTCTTCTTCACACTGCCGCCAAGCAACAGAGATATGATACCGGCAATGCCTGCCGCACCAAAGCTAAATGCACTGGACGGGTCGTAGGCTTCCCCTTCTTTTTCATAGTAGGTCATCAGCTCGTCGACCTTGCGTCCGTACTTATTAAAAGCCGATGCATAATTTCCTTTTTTCAGGTCGCTGAGGAACGCATTCTTCAGCTCACCGGTCACGACTTTATCAATAATCTTCGTCCGCATGGTTTTGTCGGTAGTGATATGCCACTTCCGGTTATCCATGCTGATTACCATCAGGATACTGCCTTTTTCCCCGTTGGCAAAATACTGGTCCTGCACCGACTGGGCATAATCGCGAATATCCATGCCCTGGGTAGATTTTACCGTCAGCACCGCGCAGCGGATTCCGTGTTTCGTTTCAATCTGCCGCAGATTGGATAACAGGTTGGTTTTATCAACCGGCTTTACCAGAGCGGCGCCGTCTACAAAGCTGGGATACTGCTGGGACGGCGATGCCGCGAATCCGGTGGAAACAGCCAGAAGCAGGGAAACAAGCATCGTCACAATCGCAAAAATTTTTTTCATGATCTGCCGCCTCCCCTCAACCCATAAAGAATTTCGCAATGAAATAGATGATAGGGGCCGGAATCAGGGTAGCAAGGGCCTGATATTTATTGGCTTTACCCTTATCCCATGGCAGGCTGCCTATAAATTTTCCGGTCTGCCCGTTCATCATAAAGGTATAAGGCTGGTTCTGGTAACGGGTAGTCAGGATCCACACCGGCACCAGGGCATATTTTACGCTGCCCACATCCTTACGCACAGCGCAGGATTCCATCTGGTGACGCATGTAACCTGTCACGGTTTCTTCCAGCACGCCGGCGGCGCTGTGTTCCACCCGCTTGTCGGCCCGGGGCACGCTGGCCTCGGCGCTCACATCATATTTATCAGCCAGATAGCCGGTCAGGTACGCCGTGGTAAAGGGAACCATTTCGCTGTAATCGAAAGGCTCGATACTTTCCATGTAGGCGTCGTCCATTTTTTCGCTGCCATCAACAGGAATCCGCTCAAACTTCATGCAGCCGGTACGCTCCACGTCAAAGACGCTGGTTTCCGTTACAATGGCATCCCCCGTATCAAAGACCACATCGTTTTCCGCCTTGAAGGCAGCCGATGCGGTAACTTCCGAATCAAAAAGCCAGAAGGGCACATACATGGGCTGGATATCTTCCACGCGGTTGTTTGCCGTAAAAGCATCCGGCAACAGCTTCCGACCTTCGTAAAATTTCTTCAGGGCTTCCACCGCTTCTTCCTTCGTCTTTTTGAAAGGAATTACATAATCCGGTTTCAGCATTCCCTTAAACCGGGACGGGATCATGGTGGGGTTGCCGCAGTAGCAGCATTCCGTGGCCATTGTATTTTCGTCGCAGACCAGTTCCGCGCCGCAGCTGGAACAGGTAAAGGTTTTCAGGAACGCAGATTCGTCTTCCGTGAACTCACTGCCAGCATGTTCGGTATCCCATTTGGCCTCCTTGGCTTCCGCCGCCTGGGCCGCCCGTTCCTCCTGCTTGTTGAACATCTCTTCGATGGTCTTTACCTCGAATTCCGTTCCGCAGTATTCACAGGTAACTTTGTCGTGCCCGGGTTGGAAGCTTAAAGGCGCGCTGCAGTTTGGACACTTATAGCTTACCGATGTATCCGCCATGGTACCACCTCACTTTTTACTTAAAACATAAATAAATCAGAATACAAAAGTTCTTAAAGGAATTTTTGGAAACAACTATTTAATATTTACAGCAAAATATTTTTGCCCACCGCACCCAATGGCTATTTTTTCACTGCACAAGCCGCAGAAAAATTTATTATTTTTTCTTTTCCGGAACCGGAATCACATCGCAGCCCATGTACTTACGCAGTACTTCCGGAACCACTACGCTGCCGTCGGCCTGCTGGTAATTTTCCAGAATAGCGGCTACGGTACGGCCTACTGCCAGCCCGGATCCATTCAGTGTATGTACGAACTCCGGCTTGGACTTGGCGTCACGGCGGAACCGGATGTTGGCCCGACGTGCCTGGAAGTCCAGGAAGTTGGAGCAGGAAGAAATTTCACGGTAGCGGTTAGCCTGGGGCAGCCATACTTCCAGATCGTAAGTAGTGGCGCTGGAGAAGCCCAGGTCGCCGGTGCACAGCCGTACTACATGGTAGGGCAGGCCCAGCAGCTGCAGTGCGTGCTCCGCATTGTTGGTAAGGCTTTCCAGTTCATCCCAGCTCTGTTCGGGACGGGTAAATTTAACCAATTCTACTTTATTAAACTGATGCTGACGGATCAGGCCCCGGGTATCCTTGCCTGCACTGCCGGCTTCGGCCCGGAAGCAGGCGCTGTAAGCGCAGTAACGCAGGGGCAGGTCGTCACCGTTCAGGATCTCGTCACGGTGCAGATTGGTGATGGGCACTTCCGCCGTAGGGATCAGATACATATCCATGCCCTGCAGTTTGAACATATCTTCCGCGAACTTCGGCAGCTGGCCGGTGCCCTGCATGCTGTCGGCGTTTACAATAAAGGGCGGGAAAAATTCCGTGTAGCCGTGTTCAGAAGTGTGCAGATCCAGATAGAAGTTGATGACTGCCCGTTCCAGACGGGAACCCAGTCCTTTATACACCGTAAAACGGGCGCCGGAAATTTTATGGCCCCGTTCAAAATCAAGAATGTCAAGCTTTTCGCCGATCTCCCAGTGGGACAGGGGCTCAAAGTCAAATTTGCGGGGTTCGCCCCACTTCCGCACTTCCGGATTATCCTCATCGCTTTTACCAATGGGGCAATCCTCTGCCGGAACGTTTGGAATGGAAAGCATAATTTCTTTCAGGCGGGCTTCAATTTCCCGGAGACGGGTGTCATCCGCCGCAATTTTATCGCCGATGGCCCGGACTTCCGCCATTTTTTCTTCTGCATTTTCACCGGCTTTTTTCAGCTGGCCGATTGCCTTGGAAGCCGTGTTCCGTTCATTCTTCAGCACTTCTACCTGCTGGGTCAGTTCCCGGCGTTCCTTGTCCAGGGCCAGAAACTCATCCAGGTTCAGTTCCCCATTCCGGTTATGAACGGCTTCAATTACTTTTTCGGGATTTTCCCGCACAAATTTCATATCTAACATATTAATCCATCCTCCAGATTTTTTGCGGAAACGCTGCCTCTGCAAATTGCCAAAACAGTATTTCCAGGCATTTATTCATACATAATTATTATAACAAAACGGCTGTAAGACGGTCAAGAAAAACAAAACGAAAAATCCCCGCCACATGTGCGACGGGGACTTCTGTTTGTTTTCAGATCCTCTGGTGGATCAATCTGCAGTAAACGGCATTAATGCAACGTTACGTGCGCGTTTGATCGCAGTGGTCAGTTCGCGCTGATGTTTAGCGCAGCAACCGGAAATACGGCGGGGTAAAATTTTGCCGCGTTCGGTTACGAATTTGTGCAGCTTGGCAACGTCTTTATAGTCGATGCTTTCCGCTTTATCTACGCAGAAGCTGCAAACTTTCCTTCTCGGTCTTCTGCCTCTTTGCATTTTCATTTGCTTAATCCTCCCTGTTGTTTAGAACGGAACTTCTTCGTCAAAGGGAACATCACTGCCTAAACCGCCCATAGGCGATTTGGCCATGCCAGTTTCCGCGGCGCCGGTGTCCGGACCGGGATACTGCTGTCCGTAGTTCTGGTTGCGGTTTGCGCTTTCGCTCTTGCGTTCAATGAACTCTACGTTGGCCGCAATCACTTCCGTCACCCAATGCTTGGTGCCGTCCTTGGCATCAAAGTTGCGGATCTGGAGACGTCCTTCCACTAACAGACGATGTCCTTTTGCGAGGCTGTTTCCACATAATTCAGCAGCTTTCCCCCATACTACTACGGGGATAAAATCTGCTTCGCGCTGGCCCTGTTGATTTAAAAAAGGTCTGTCAACCGCAAGCGTAAAGGAGCACACTACCTTCTGGGTAGGGGTATAGCGTACTTCCGGATCCCTTGTCAGTCGACCCAAAATAACAACCTTATTCATTCGTTACCTCCCGGACTGATACAAATTCTATCAGTCTTCCTTTTTAATGATCATATGGCGCAGCACTTCATCGGTAATTTTCATTACACGGTCAAGTTCTTTGACAGCGGCAGGTTCAGCCTTGAAATTAACGAGTACATAATAACCTTCGGACAGATCCTGGATCAGATAAGCCAAATGCTTTTTGCCCCAGCGGTCAGTCTTTTCTACTGTAGCACCATTATCGGTCAGCAGTTTTTCGAATTTGGCAACAACGCCATCGATAACTTCATCCTCAACCGGTTTAATGATGTACATGACTTCGTATGCTCTCACGAAATCACCTCCTCCTCTGGACTTTCGGCTCCCCTTGTCTGGAGAGCAGAAGAAGTAAAATATGCTCTATCACAAGCCATATTATAGTATCACCCTGAATTAAAATTGTCAAGTGAAATTACAAACCGGAGAGCCGACTTCATCCCTGTTGTATCCGCCAACAGGAAATTTTTCGGAAACTCTCCGGTTTATCTTTAAGTAACTTTATTTAATTTCGTTATTCCGTTTTACAGGATGATCTGGCTGAACACTTTGCCGATGCTGTCGTGGATCACCAGATTGGCCCGCCGGTCCGCCGAAGTTTCGGATTTGTTCACCAGCACCAGTTTGTTTCCCTGATAATAACGGATCAGCCCCGCTGCGGGGTACACCACCAGTGACGTGCCACCGATGATCAGCATGTCCGCCTGGGAAATGTAATTCACCGCTGCTTCCAGTGTGTCCATGTTCAGACTTTCTTCATATAATACTACATCCGGTTTCACCCGCCCGCCGCATTTGTCGCAGACAGGGACCCCTTTGGAATTTTTTACGTAGTTCACGTCAAAAAATTTTTCGCAGTCTTCGCAGTAGTTTCGCAACACGCTGCCGTGAAGCTCCAGCACGTTTTTGCTTCCTGCTGCCTGATGCAATCCGTCGATGTTCTGGGTGATGACCGCCGTCAGCTTTCCTGCCTGTTCCAGCTCCGCCAACTTTAAATGGGCTGCATTTGGTTTGGCGTCCAGGAACAGCATGCGATTTTTATAGAAGTCAAAAAATTCTTCGGGATATTCCTCATAGAATGTATGGCTGACGATCATTTCCGGAGGATACTGATATTTCTGATTATACAGCCCGTCCGTACTGCGGAAGTCAGGAATGCCGCTTTCCGTAGAAACTCCGGCGCCGCCGAAAAAGACGATGCGCTTCGATTCACGTACCATTTCATTTAATTTCGCAATCGTATCTTCCATGAGAACACCTCCCTGCGATTTAATAAATTGAAGTTTGTGTGCCTAAATTATGCGGCATGGAAAAGGCGTGAGCAAACCATCGGAAGCGATTGCGTTATTCCATGAGATGAAATTCGCCGTCGTGGCGAGACTGTTACGATAAAAGTTCAAGAAGCAAGCCCGCAGGGCGAAGCTGATTGAAAACTTTTATCTATATGCAGTGCGCCGCAGAACGCAAGCCAAAGGCGAAGCGTGATGCGTTGCGCACGAGCCATGAGGGACGAAGTCCCGAGTTTCGAAGCCACAGGCGAATGAGTCCATGGAATAGCAATCGGTGACGGGTTTGCGATGCCTTTGCCTGACAGCATAACTTTAGCACAGAAATTCTGATTTCTTATAATTTACGAATAAACCCGTTTACCAGCGCCGTCAGATTTTCCCCATACAAATCCTGTTCTTTTTCCACCGCTTCTTTCACCGGCAGTTTTTCCTTGCCTTCTTCCGCGCCCAGCGCTTTACCAAATGCAGTCGCAAAAGCAGTTCCCGCATCCTGCCCAAAGGCCAGCGCTTCAGCGGAAGGAACGGTAAGTCCCGCCCGGTCAGCAAGCCGGTTCATCAATTCGCTATCGGTTTTCACGATAGTCTGCAGCGCAGCCATCCAGAGCACATGGGGCAGCTTAAAGTTCACCCGGTAATTGAACGCCTTGGCAACCGCCGCCAGATCGTCCAGTGCCAGGTCTGCGTCGCCAAAGCTCATCCGGTAATCGAATACTTTGGCAATGCCGGCATGATACGCCAGGTTTTCTTTAATCTCTTGTTTAAAAGTATTGGCGTTCACACACAGGGTATCGAATTTTACCGCGGCCCGCTTCAGCTCGTTGGCCAGGAAGTAATGTTCCTGCGGTGTCAGTGGCTTATCACAGCGGGACAGGTCCACTTCGAAATCCAGATCCCAGGGAGTATCGTCCAGATAATCTTTGTACATGTTCTGGAGGAACATGATCGCCTGGCCGAATTCCAGCACCATCCGGTGCAGTGCTTTTTCTTCAAAGGTAATGGTAACATCCCCCACCTGGAATTGCGCATCCAGATAGGACTTATCGATCGCTTCCTTGAAATCCCGATCCAGCTCCCCAAACCGTTTTTCCGATTCTTCTATGCTGAGTTTTTCCACGGAACGGTCGATCTTGTCGCTGCAGTCTACGCCGATCCCGCTATAGCCGTATAACAGCGCCTTTACGATTTCTTCTTCGGTCTTCAGGCCTGCCGCATTGGCTGCCCAGCCCCCTTTGTATCCGGAAGACAGCACGCTCCAGGTTGCCGTATCCATGGCTTCCAGGAAATTCCGTTTCAGCACGCTGCTGTGTTCAGGGGTAAAATCCACCAGTACCGGTTTGATCTGCTTGTGGGTAAATAAATTGGGAAGCTGGCTGTTTACGATGCCAAGCCATTCGCTGAATGCCACGCTGATACCGTTTACCCCGCAGGAAGAAGGCGCTGCCCAGCTTACCAGGCGCCGCACCAGGGCCGCATTGTTGGGATTCAGGGGAAACAGCCCCATTTTTATTTTTTTATTCTCCGCTGCCGGTTCGAACTCCGCCCCATTCCAGGCGTTGTTGGTTTTGGATTTTTCGCTGCATACCACAGCCAGCCGGCGTCCGTCTGTACAATCCACCAGTCCCAGGTAACCATCCGGGATCACACTGAAAGAGGAGGAAAGCAGAGCTCCCTTTTCCCCCATCATTTTTTCTGCAATTTCACGTTTAATAGCCATACACAAAATCCTTCCTTACTTTGTCAATTCTTTCTGTATTTATGGAAACACTGGTCCATATGCTTGCAAATGATTCCGCAAACTCATGCAGCCGCATTTCCTTCGCCGTTACGCTTGATGCATTGACTTATTTTTTAGTTATTACCGCAATATTTTACTACAGTTACTGGTATATTTTATCACATAACCGTAAAAGCGCAAACCGGAGATTTTTCTTTACCCGATTGAACCGGCTGGTCCGAAATGCAGACGAATAATTTTTCATAAAAGCTCTTTTTACAAAAATCAGATCCATAGAATTCTGTCCATTATATGCGCTACACCATATACGTGGTTTACGAATTTCAATTATCCACAGGGTTTATGCACAATATGCACAGAGTTATCCACAGAAAACGAAGGTTTTTAATTTAAAAACTCCTGAAAATGCAAGGTTTTTCTAATTTTTCTCACCTTATTCACTATTTTATACACAGCCTGTGGATAACTCCTGTGCATAATTGTGATTTTATTCACACCACAATATATTGTGAAATGCGGGTAAAAAATAAGAAATATATGTGGATATGATGATTTTTACTGTTTTGTCAAGAAGATTTTTTGTAAACCGAAAGAAATAAATTTTAAAAAATGGTTGACTTTTTTTTGTCGCCGCAGGAGTGTGATAAAATCGGCAGGTTTGTTCCTGCGAAATTGTCAGACAGTATTATTTTTGATGAAAAACAAAATCGAAAAAATCTTTTTATTTCCACTTCTTTTTTGTTATTTTCCGGCAGCAAATCACGGAATAAAAATTTATACAAAAATATTGAAGAAAACCTCTTACTGTTTTTCAAAATTTATACAGGAAAGGCTGATTAAATTAAATAAATTTAAGTGATTGCCGGAAACTTTTTGCCGATGACAAAAAAGTAATCGGCGAAGAAAGACTGAGCTGGAGAAACGGCGTCTAGCACTTCAGCGCTTATACTGTCGTGTTAAATTTCTCAGTCTCTCTGCCAGTGCATCAGTGAGATCCCTTTTTTCCGTTTTCCACTCCCAGTTTCCGGAAGGTACCCCCGGCGTGTTCATCCGACAGTCCGCCGGCAGCCCCAGCAGATCCTGCAGGGGAACGATAACCGTATCCGCACGACGGCTGTAAAGGTATTCGATCAGGCTCCATGTATCCGGGTTTTTTCCCACAAGACCAGATAACCGGCTCCGCAATTGAGGAGAAACTTCTTCGTCCAGCCAGCCCTGCAGGGTATTATTATCGTGAGTCCCCGTGTACGCCACGCAGTTTGGCTCCGTGGCAAAATCGGTGATCCCGTCTGCCCGGTGCTGGAGATGGAACTGCAAAATGCGCATGCCCGGCAGTCCCAGTTCGTCTTTTAATCGATACACATCTTCGCTGATCTGACCCAGATCTTCCGCCACCAGTTGCAGTTCCGGCAGCTCTTTTTTCAGGGCAAGAAACATCTCTCTGCCTTTCGCCGGTTTCCAGCAACCGGCGGTGGCATCTTTTTCCCCGGCCGGAACAGCCCAGGCCGCCGTAAAACCACGGAAATGATCCACTCTGACAATATCTGTAAACTGCATGAGAGCGCGGAAACGTTCCTTCCACCACCGGAACCCGTCTTTTTCCATCACGTCCCAGCGATATAACGGGTTGCCCCAAATTTGTCCCGTAGCGCTGAAATAATCCGGCGGCACCCCGGCCACTTCTGCCGGATTTCCCTTTTCATCCAGATAAAAATACTCCGGATGAGTCCAGCAGTCCGCGCTGTCTGCCGCTACAAAGATGGGCATGTCCCCTAAAACGGAAATGCCTTTTGCATTTGCATAGGTTTTGATTTCCTGCCAGGCCAGGGCAAAGTTAAATTGTTTCTGCTGATAGATTTCTATCTGCTTTGCCAGCAGTTTTTTATATTTTTCAACTGCCTTGGGACTGCGCCGCCGAATATCTTCCGGCCATGCCTGCCAGGGACTGCCGTTAAAATGATCCTGCAGCGCCCGGTAAAGGGCGTAGTCAGGCAGCCAGTAGGAATTCTGATTACAATAATTCGAATAAGATTTCTGTTTTTTTACAGAAATTTCATCTCCCTCAAACAGTGTTTCATGTCCCGCAAAGGCAGAAACGGACAGGTAGGGGGAGTTGCCCAGCCCCGGAGGATTCAGCGGCAGGATCTGCCATATCTTCTGTCCGGCTGCCGCCAGAAAATCGATAAACGTTTTGGCCGCAGCTTTTTTCTCTTCACCGTTTTTCCCCCATAACGAAGTGGGATGAAGGAGGATTCCTGCTTTTCTGGAACCATCCTGTGATGGCGTCGCTTCTTCGCAACGACAGATACGCTGACTTACTGGAGGCAGCATAACGGTAAAGATTCCGTTGGAAACCGGAATGGGTTCTGCATTGTCCGGCCCCACGCTGCGCAAAATCCCATACGCCATTTCCCCGGTATAAACTCTGATCGTACGGGGCTGGCTGCCACGGTTCAGCAAAACGAAAAACAGTCCGTCTTCCGCCGGGTTCCCAAACACATCCCGGCCTCCTTCAATAGAACGGGCAAAAATATATACGTCGCCTTCTGCGTACACAGGAATCATCCGTCCGGTACGCAAGGCTGCATACTGCTTGCGTAACTGAATAAATCCACGACAATGGTCCTGAAGCTTTTTGTTTTCCTTTCCCCATGGGTATGTACGCCGGTTATCCGGATCCTTTCCTCCCTGAAGGCCGGCTTCGTCCCCATAATAAACGCAGGGCGCTCCCGGCAGGGTCATCTGCCAGGCCCAGAACAGCAACAGGCGGCGTTGGCCAGCAGTTAAATCTTTTTGCTGCCAGGATGTTTTTCCATCGGTTTCTTCTATATTATTTTGTATTTCATTACTTTGTACTTTGTCAGCCCCGTTTTCTTCCAGCAGGGTCAGGATCCGCTCCACATCATGACTGCCTGCCAGATTCAGCATGGCATACATGTTTTCTTTGGGATAATTTTCCATCTGCTGCATATAGACCGCATTGGTTCTCCCTGCGTCGGCCTTTCCCAGCAAAAAGTCCAGCATCAGTTTCCGCAGCACATAGTTCATTACACTGTCCAGCTTGCCGCCGCACAGATAGGCCCGCTGTTTCCCGTAGCTGATCTTGTGGGAGGCGTCTTCCCAAACTTCCCCGATCAGGGCGGCCTCCGGATCCGTTTTTTTCAGTTCACTGTAAAAGGCTGTCAGGAATTCGTCGGGTAACTCGTCCGCCACATCCAGACGCCAGCCGCTGATACCGGCATTCATCCAGTGTTTCAGTACGCTGTCAGCATCCCGTATAATAAAATCCTGATAAGCTTCCGATTTTTCATCAACTTCCGGAAGGCTTTTATCCCCCCACCAGCAGCTGTAGTCATCAGGATAATGTTTGAACTGGTACCAGGAATAATAGGGCGACTCCTTTGACTGGTACGCACCGTTTCCGGGATATGTTCCCTTCCTATTAAAATAAATGCTGTCATCCCCCGTGTGGCTGAAAACTCCGTCCAGGATGATACGGATGCCATGATTTTTGGCTTCTTTGCACAGACGCGTGAATTCTTCTTCCGTTCCAAGGAAAGAATCAATTTTTTTGTAATCACCCGTATCGTAATGGTGGTTGCTACGGCTTTCAAAAACAGGATTCAGATAAAGGCAGGAGATCCCCATATCTGCGAGATAATTCAGTTTTTCCCGGATTCCCTGCAGGGTGCCGCCAAAAAAATCATAGTAAGCAATTTCCCCGGTGTCCGGATTTTTTATGTAGCGGGGAACATCATTCCAGTCTCCGTGAAGCAATGCATAAGGTTTGCCGCTGAATTGGGACAATGGTACATCGCCCCGGTTAAAACGGTCCGGGAAAATTTGATAGACAACAGCGTTTTTCAGCCACTCCGGCGTTTTCGCCGCCTGGTCGTACACCGTAATCTGGAAGGAAGGAGGTTCTTCTTCGTACAGTTGGCCCCAGCCGCCCAGCTGTTCCATGTTGTTTCCGTAATAATATGTTTTTTCCGCTGTTTCAATTTTGAAATAATACCAGAGCAGGCAGCCTTTGTCCGGAACGGGAAAAGTGCAATGATACATTCGTTTTTTTCGTGGGACAACCGGTGTATTCCCTGCTGCAGCAAAAGATACTGAACCGGCATCATCGCTTTCGACCTCCGGACCAACCCCTGCATTCTTTTTTTCTTCTTCTGCAGGACGCTTTTTCGTCTCTTTTCTCTGCCAGGATTCCTCTTCCATTTTGAGCAGGCTTTCCCCTGCTCCGTCAATCCAAAGACGCAGCATTACTTTTTCCGTACCGTCCCCTTCCACTTCGCAGCGGAGGGCAACAGACGAACCGGCCTCTACTGCCCCAAAGGGATAACGGAATACTGTGTTTCTGGAGTCATGAATAATTACAGGCTGCATAGTCTTTTTGTATCCGTTTGCCTGAAACAAAAACGGATTTTCCCCTTCTCCCTTGCCGGGTGCTTTATTAAATCATTTTGCGACAATTGTTACGTTACTTGCGCCCGCAGATTTTTCAGCGCAAAATTTTAATAATTGCTGTATGAAAAAATTTCTGCCGGTTTACAAAAAAGGCGAAAGTGGTCCCGCTGTTTTTCGAAATCACTTTCGCCGCTAAGTCACGCTGTGAAAATTTTCACCGGGAAAATTTACGAAGCGTTCCTATACATTTTATTCCGCGTCTTTCTTTTTGTTTTTTGAACCGGGTTTTCGACCCCGTTTCTTTGGTTCCGCAGTTTCAGCAGGGGCAGTATCCACATCTGCAACTTTCTTTTTAGCTGCTGTTTTTCTTACAGTTTTCTTTTTCGGTTCCGCACTGCCTTCTTCATCTGCCGCTGCAGTTTTCTTCGCCGTCGTTTTTTTCGTTGCGGTCTTCTTTGCCGCGGCTTTTGTTTCCCCTGTTTTCTTTGTCGTTGCTTTTTTGGCAGAAGAAGTTTTTTTCACCGCCGCTTTTTTCTTTACGGTTTTTCCTTCTTCCGCTTCCGCAACCGGTTCCGCTTCAACATCCTGCGGAGCTGCCTCCGGGGAAACAGTTTCTCCTTCATCTTGCTTTTCCACTGTATTTACAATCTGCGGCTCTGCCTCAACAGCGGCTGTTTCCGCAATTTCTTTTTCCCCATCAGCCTTTGCTTCGACTTCGACAGCAGTGTCCCCTTCTTCTTTTACAGCCGGAATCTTTTCCGCTGCAACCCTTTCAATCGGTTCTTCCGCAACGGATTCTGTCTGCTCTCCTTCAGGCTCTGCCTCTTCCCCGGCGCCTGCAACCTTATCATACAGGTCCGCATAGGCCCGGGCCGATTTGTTCCAGCTGTTATCACTCTTCATGGCATTAAGCACCATTTTTTCCCAAAGAGGCTTGTCAGCAAAATAGGTTAAGCCCCTCTTAATGGTGAACAGCAGCTCATGGGCATTAAAGTTTTCAAAGCTGAGACCGTTTCCATCCAAAGCGTAATATTTGTCAAAATCCCTGACAGAATCCTTCAGACCTCCGGTTTCCCGAACAACCGGAATCGTACCGTAACGCATGGCAATCATCTGGCTCAGGCCGCAGGCTTCGTACCGGGAGGGCATAATGAACATATCGGCGCCTGCATATACCCGGCGTGCCAGACCTTCATCAAACAAAATATTTACAGAAACGCTGCCCGGATGAGTCCAGGCCAGTTCCCGCAACGCATTGGCATATTCTTCATCGCCTGTTCCTACCACAACAAGCTGCACCTGTTCTTCCATCAGTTCATTCATGATATGGGTAACCAGGTCCAGGCCTTTGGCCTCCACCAGACGGGTGATCATGGCCAGTACCGGAATTTCCCGGTTTACGTTCAGGCCCAGTTCCCGCTGCAACGCTTCCTTGGCCAGCGGTTTTTTCAAAATGACATTGGATACATCAAAGCAAACCGGCAGGTTGGGATCCGTTGCCGGATTGTATTCTTTATCATCCAGCCCGTTCAGGATACCGCTGATCTTTCCGGTACACAGGGCAACATAATCCTCCAGTCCTTCCCCGAAATAGGGATAGGTAATTTCTTCCGCATAAGTTGGGCTTACTGTTGTAATGTAGTCCGCATAGCACATACCGGCTTTCATAAAGTTCACGTCACCGGCATTTTCAATGTTCCCGTTATAAAAAAGGCGCATAGGCATACCCAGCACATTTTCCACGATGTCTTTTCCAAATACGCCCTGATATTTCAGGTTATGGATGGTGTAAATATTTTTCAGATTCTGATAGAAAGGATCCTGCATAAAATCTTCTTTCAGGTACGCCCCTAGAAGGCCGGTGTGCCAGTCGTTGCTGTGGATCACGTCCGGCATGAAATCGATATGGGGAAGCATGGCCAGTACGGCTTTTGCAAAATAAGCAAACCGCTCTGCGTCATCGTCGAACCCATACAGCTTTTCCCGCTTAAAATAATATTCATTGTCAATAAAATATACTGTAAGACCATTGTACACAAGCTTCTGCACGCCCATGTACTGGTTACGCCAGGACAGGTCTACCGTCCCGGTATACACCGTTTCCATAAGGCTTTTATATTCTTCACCGATCGTTCCGTAATTAGGGATCACCAGGGCCGTTTCCACCCCCAGCCCCTGCAGTGCTTTAGGTAAGGCGCCCATAACATCGGCCAGTCCGCCTGTTTTGATAAAAGGAGCCGCTTCTGATGCAACAAATAAAACTTTCATTTTTTCATTCCGCCTTTCTGAGAAAGAATCGGAAGGGCCTGCGTTTTTGTTCCTGATATTATTTTTTTTGCGTCGGTTTCCTTCTTTTTCTTCGTTTTACTTTTTTCTTTTTTAAAATTTATATACAGCACTGCCAACGGCGGCAGTGTAAGGGAAATCGATTGTTCTTTTCCGTGACTGGGAATAGCCTGGCTCTTAACCGGCTTATCGTTGCCCACGCCGGATCCGCCAAATTCATATCTGTCACTGTTAAATATTTCCGTATAGGTTCCGGCTTCCTCAACGCCGATACGGTAGTTTTTACGTACTTCCGGTGTAAAGTTACAGATTACAATGGTCTGGTCTTCCGGTTTATTGCCTTTCCGGTAAAAACTGATGACGCTGTTGTCCGTATCGTCGCAGCTGATCCAGTTAAATCCCTGCCAGGCGTAATCAATCTGCCAGAATTCCGGATGTTTATTGTAAAAAAGATTCAGCGCTTTGACATACCGCTGCATCTCCTGATGGGATGGATACTCCAGTAAATGCCAGTCCAGACTGTCATCAAATTTCCATTCAATGAACTGGCCAAACTCTCCGCCCATAAACAGAAGCTTTTTTCCCGGATGGCTCATCCAGTATCCGAAAAAGGCACGGAGGCCTGCAAATTTTTTCCAGTAGTCTCCCGGCATCTTGTCCAGAAGAGAATGCTTCCCATGAACCACTTCATCATGGCTCAGTGGCAGGATGAAGTTTTCCGCGAAAGCGTAGTACAGCGAAAAGGTGATCAGGTTCTGGTTTCCTTTCCGGAACAGAGGATCCATGGCCATGTAACGCAGCATGTCGTTCATCCAGCCCATGTTCCATTTATAATTGAAGCCAAGGCCGCCTTTGTCCACCGGTCCTGACACCATGGGCCAGGAGGTAGATTCTTCGGCGATCATCAGGGCCTGGGGTATTTCCTTAAACACGGCTGTATTAAGCTTTTGCAGGAAATCCACCGCTTCCAGGTTTTCCCTTCCGCCGTATTTGTTGGCCTGCCACTCTCCCTGTTTTTTCCCGTAATCCAGATACAGCATGTTGGCTACGGCATCGATCCGCAGACCGTCCAAATGGAACTGTTCCAGCCAGAAACAGGCACTGGAGATCAGGAAGCTCTGGACTTCCGGCCGGCCGTAATCAAAATTCATGGTGTCCCAGTCTTTATTTTCCGCCAGCATGGAATTGCCGGATTCATATAAGGGCTCTCCGTCAAAATGCCGGAGTCCGTGGGCGTCCTTGCAGAAATGCCCGGGGACCCAGTCCAAAATGACGCCGATCTTATTCCTGTGCAGCGTATCGATGAGATACATCAGGTCTTCCGGTGAACCGTAGCGACGGGTAGCGGCAAAATATCCCGTAGCCTGGTAGCCCCAGGAACCGTCAAAAGGATATTCGCAAAGAGGCATCAGCTCCACATGGGTATAATGCATGTCTTTCACATACCGGGCCAGAGGTTCCGCTATATCCCGGTAGTTCATGACTTTACCGTCAGCATCCCGCTTCCATGAACCCAGATGGACTTCGTAAATCAACATGGGATTGTGATAAGAATCGTAGTTGGCGCGGCTTTTTCTCCAGCCCGTATCATGCCACTGGTATCGCAGACTTTTCACTATGGACGCGGTATTTGGCCGCAGCTCCGCTGCAAAACCGTAAGGGTCGCTTTTTAAAATTCGTTCCCCGGCCGCTGTTTCAATGGCATATTTATAAGTTGCGCCCTCTTTCAGTCCCGGCACATAGGCAACCCAGATGCCGATTCCCTGTTTCGCCCGTTCCATAGGGGTAGCGCTGGCATCCCAATTGTTAAAATCCCCCACTACGCTGACAGCCCGGGCATGGGGAGCCCAGACGCAGAACCGTATGCAGGCTTTTTGCTTCCAGACAGTAGCGTGGGCGCCAAACATCCGATAGCTGCTGTAGTTGGTTCCCTGATGGAAAAGATAGGTACTGTATGCATCAATCGCACTGATTCGCATGGTCAACCCTCTTCACACGATGAAACGCTGACATCCCTGCCTGCGTTTCCTTATGCCTTCCTGTGTTTTTTAATGAAACACCGTCTCAAATTTTCACTGCAGAAAGATTCCAGATATCTTTTGCATATTCTTTAATAGTCCGGTCACTGGAAAAATGTCCCGCATGGGCAATGTTAACAGTGCTGGAACGGTACCAGCTGTCTTTATCCCCATACCGGCGCTGGATCTCCTGCTGGGCCTGACAGTAGGATTTAAAATCTTTCAGCACAAAGAATTCGTCATTCCGGTCCAGCAATGCTTCCCGCAGCTGGCTGAACATGGGATTTTCTTCCATCACTTCCAGCATGCGGCGGACATCTGCATCATTGTTGTAAATATCCCAGGAAGAATATCCTCCTTCCTGATAATACCGCTGTACTTCATCCGCCCGCAGGCCGAAGATCACGCTGTGTTCATCCCCTACTTCCTGATGGATCTCCACGTTGGCACCGTCCATGGTTCCCAAAGTAATGGCCCCATTAAACATAAACTTCATGTTTCCGGTCCCGGATGCTTCCTTGCTGGCCGTTGAAATCTGTTCACTTACATCGGCTGCGGGGAATAACAGCTGTCCCAGGGACACGTTGTAATTCTCCAGGAACACAACTTTTAATATGTCCCTGACCCTGCGGTCATGATTAATCAGCGTGGCCACCGTGTTGATCAGCTTGATGGTAATCTTTGCTTCCCCATAACTGGCAGCCGCCTTGCCTCCGAAAATAAAGGTCTGGGGAATCATATCCATATTGGGATCATCCTGCAGCTGGCGGTACAGGTGATACACATGCAGGATATTCAGCAGCTGGCGTTTATACATATGCATCCGTTTGATCTGGATATCAAAGATAGAATGGGGATTTATGGTAATATTCCGCCCTTTGTATAAATAATCCGCCAGGATTTCTTTTCGCTGCTGCTTTACCGCAGCCAGCCGTTCTCTGAAACCTTTATCGTTGCCAAAGGGTTCCAGTTTCAATAATTTTTCCGGTTCGTGGATCCATCTGCTGCCAATGGCATCGCAGATAAGCCCGGCCAGCTGCGGATTGGATTCTATCAGCCAGCGGCGGTGGGTCACCCCGTTGGTCTTATTGTTGAAACGTTCCGGGAACCAGAAATAAAAAGGTTTTAAAGTATTGATCTTTAAAATTTCCGAATGGAGTTTCGCCACGCCGTTTACGCTGTGACTGCCCACCACAGCCAGACTGGCCATGTGTACCTGGCCGTTCCAGAGGATGGCCACTTCTTCCGCTTTATCTTCTTTCCCGGGAAAACGTTGGCGCACCAATTCCAGCCACCGCTTGTTAATTTCATCTACAATCAGGAAAATCCGGGGCAACAGTTCCTGGAACATGGAAATAGACCAGCGCTCCAGCGCTTCCGGCATAATCGTATGATTGGTATAGGCTACAGAATTCGTGGTAATGCGCCAGGCATCCTGCCAGTCCATCCCTTCCTCATCCATAAGGATGCGCATCAGTTCCGGAATAATAAGGGCCGGATGGGTGTCATTGATGTGGAGGGCAATATATTTATCAAAATCCTTCGGTGAGCCGTAATGATTTTTAAAATGGCGCATAATGCTCTGCAGTCCGGCAGAAACAAAGAAATATTCCTGCATCAGCCGCAGCTTGCGCCCTTCATAAGTAGTATCGTCCGGATACAGGAAACGGGAAATCTGCTGGGCCTTGTCCTTGTACTGCAAGGCCCGGCGGTAATCTCCGTAACGAAGCTGGTTATACATGTTTTCCCGGGTATACTCCGCTTTCCACAACCGCAGGGTATTCACGATCCGGTTCTGGTAACCCAGGACGGGTACGTCGTAAGGTACGGCCCGCACGGTATTGTAATGTTCATGGACGCAGACCAGCTTCCCGTTTTTGCCGGGACGCACGTAAGCTTCCCCGCCAAACCGGACATTCACGGCCTTATCCGCTTTTTTTATTTCCCAGGGGAATCCGTTGCGAAGCCAGGCATCCGGCAGTTCCACCTGCTGCCCGTCGATAATTCGCTGATCAAACAATCCGTACTGGTAACGGATGCTGCATCCGTGTCCCGGCAGGCGCAGGGCCGCCATGGAATCAATAAAGCAGGCTGCCAGCCGGCCCAGGCCACCGTTGCCCAGACCGGGATCCGGTTCTTCCGGAAAAATTTCTTCCAAGTCAAACCCCATATCCTTCAGCCCGCTGCGGCAGATATCTTCCGCATCGCAGTTCAGCAGGTTTGTATTCAGCAACCTGCCCAACAAAAATTCAATGGAAAAATAATAGACCTGGCGTACTTTTTTCCGATTGTAGGTTTTTTCTGTCTGTATCCAGTCTTCGCTGATCAGATCCTTGATCATGTTGGCAATGATCTGATATACCTCTTTACCGGATAACTCTTTTACCGATTTTTCAAATAATACTTCTGCTTTTTCAGCAAATAATTTTTTAAATTCTTCTTTCGTTTTCCAGATTCGCATGGTCTGCTAATTACCGTACCTCGTGTTTAATGATACACAATGGCTCCTTCTCTGTTCCTTCTAAAACCGCTTCCGGCTGGATATCCCTGTCCTTGTCGCAGATCACATAATTCAGACAGGCATCTTCTCCTACATTTGTATTCTGCATCACGATACTGTTCCGGATCACTGCGTTACGGCCCACCCGTACCTTACGGAACAGGATGCTGTTTTCCACAGTGCCTTCAATAATACATCCATTAGCTACAAGGGAATTGGTCACATGGGCTTCTTCCATGTATTTCGCCGGCGCTTCGTCTTTAATTTTTGTATAAATGCGCTGGTCCTGATGGAAAATATCCCGCCAGTTTTCCAGCTTCAGCATATCCATGCTGCCCTGATAATAGCTGTTTAAGGAGTTGATCCGTTTTGCATACCCTTCAAAACTGTACCCGAAAATCCGCAGATTTTCCGTATTATCTGCCAGCACATCATTGAAAAATTTCCATTTCCCTCCGATATTGGCTCTTCGGATCATCTGAAGGAATAATCCGGAATCCATCAGCACGACGCCTAAAAACAGGTTTTCATCTTTCTTTACGCCATTTGCCTTTTTCATTTCTGTCACAAGACCATTGGCTTTTGTTTTCAGGATATAACCATCCCCCGTGCAGTCTGTTTCCTGTTTTTTATAAACAAGCGTAATATTCGCGTTATGCTTACGGTGAAAACGCATTACTTTCTCGTAATCGATATTGGCCACTACGTCACAGCCGGATAGCAGCAGATATCTGCATTGCCCGGCCTCAACATATCGCAGGTTTTTATAGTAGCTGTAAATATCCCCATCTTTCGGATGCAGGATCTCGTCTTCTTCATCCATGGGCAAATAATAAAGGCCATGCTGTTTGCGGGCCAGGTCCCATTCCTTTGCGGAACGGACATGATCCAGAACCGAACGGGAATGGAACGGAAGAATCAGTCCAACTGTATCAATGCCTGCATTGACCATGTTGCTTAAAGCAAAGTCCATCAGGCGGAATTTAGCGCCGAAAGGTTCCGATGCCAGCGGACGCTTTGCGCTCAGCTCTTTCATCGTATTGGGGCACTGTAAATTGATGAGTCCTATAATATCTTTCATTTTAATTTGCCCCCTTTCCTTTCTTCTCCGGTTTTACTGTTTCATCATTGCCATGGACGGCAACCTCTGTATTTGAGCCCTTGATCTGTACGCCGGCACAGATACGGCACCGTTCCCCGATAATCGCCCTGTCGATCACGGCATCCTTTTCCACAACCGTGCCGGGCATAATGACCGAATTGGTAACTTTTGCGCCTTCTTCTACTGTAACATTATAAAAAATAACCGAATGGGACACCTGGCCGGAAATAGCAGCACCTTCACCTACCAGTGAGCTGTACAGCTGTGCGTTAGGCCCAACATAATGGGGCGGGAAGGAGTGGTTTCCAGCGTAGATCCGCCAGTTGGGGTTGTTCAGGTTCAGTGGCGGATCGTCAGCTAACAGATCCATATTGGCCTGCCAGAGACTTTCAAAGGTCCCGACATCTTTCCAGTATCCTTCAAAAGGATATGCATAAACCGGAAGCTTGTCCGCCAGCATTGCCGGTATTACATTTTTGCCAAAGTCGTGGTCCGAATCTTTACGTTCCGCATCTTCAATCAAATATTTTTTCAAGACCTCTTTATCAAAAATGTAAATACCCATAGATGCTAACGTGCTTTTGGGATTCTTCGGTTTTTCTTCAAATTCATTGATGCGCAGGTCCGGATCAGTATTCATGATACCAAAGCGGGATGCTTCAGACAAAGGAACCTGAATCGTACTTACCGTCGCCTTTGCCTTATGTTTTTTATGGAATGCCAGCATTTTGGCATAATCCATAGAATAAATATGGTCACCCGACAAGACAAGAACATAATCCGGATTGATCATATCCATAAAATTCAGATTCTGGTAAATCGCATCAGCAGTTCCCTGATACCAGTTAGAAGAATCCTTGTCATTCATATATGGGGGCAGCACGAAAGTCCCTCCGTGCTCGGAATCCAGATCCCAGCTGCTTCCATTTCCGATGTACCAGTTCAGTTCTAATGGCTGGTACTGTGTTAAAATACCAACAGTGTCTATTCCAGAATTTCGGCAGTTACTCAGTGTAAAATCGATGATCCGGTACTTGCCTCCAAACAACACTGCTGGCTTTGCAACATTTTTTGTAAGTACGCCGAGCCGGCTCCCTTTTCCACCTGCCAAAATCATGGCCAGGCATTCTGTTCTTTGCATATAATCAACTCCTCGCACAAAGATTATTCCCTGCCTGTATTATACCATAAACTACGAGCGGAAAGATATATAATGTAAATAAAAGATTCTCCCGCAAAAAAATTATTGGATAAAATCTGAGGTATATGACTAATATCAATGCCAAAAAATATTATTACCATAAAAGTTACAACTGATTGATCAGTATAACAGGGTATTTTCTCTTTTCAGATAAACAAAAAGCCCCCGCACAATTCGTGCGGGGGCTTTGTCCTGACCGGCAACAATCTATCCTCCCAGGCCGCTTCCAGCCCAGTACTTTCGACGCGTGAGAGCTTAACTGCTGTGTTCGGGATGGGAACA
>Ga0310695_10004996_pt1 | contig 23674 bp, 18 predicted proteins | sample RumenRJG_04DNA_FD_203882 | JGI IMG/M metagenome (GOLD analysis project Ga0310695, IMG submission 203882) | Bovine rumen microbial communities from Lethbridge, Alberta, Canada - RJG_04 (v2) (version 2) | ecosystem: Host-associated > Mammals > Digestive system > Stomach > Rumen | place: Canada...
GACCTTTTCTCCTTCTTTATAGGTGACGGGAGTGATCTGAGAGAGCCTGTGCTCTTCCATGAAAGTCTCGTATTCTTCACGGCTGTCAAAAAACGGACGGGTCAGGCGGTCGCTTCCCCTGTGTGTCGTGCGGTCTTCTTTGACGGAGCTGAGCTGGTCCGCCAGCATTGCCGCGTATGTGTGCCCGCGCTGGTCCGCGAACAGACTGTCAAGGGAAAGGGCGGCTCCGAAGGCGATCATGATCTCGGGGTGTTCGGGCACGATGATCTCTTCAGGCCTGAGTCCCAGGCGCTCGCAGAATACACGGATGAGGACGGGATTGAAGGTCAGGGGACCGCCCTCAAAGGCGACAGGAGGCACAATGTCGAGACCCTGGGCCAGACCGCCTATACTCTGCTTGGCGATGGCGTGGAAGGAGGACAGAGCCAGGTCGCTCTTTGAGATTCCCTGATTGAGCAGGGGCTGGATATCGGTCTTGGCATAGACGCCGCACCGGCCGGAAATGTCATAGACGGTCGTGCCTTTTTCGGCAAGCGAATTAAACTCCTCGATGGGAGTTTTCAGGATGGCCGCGACCTCATCGATGAAAGCACCCGTGCCGCCGGCACAGCTGCCGTTCATGCGCATGTCGTCGACGACGGATTCACCCGTCTTTTTATCTTTGTGGAAAAACAGCATCTTGGCATCCTGGCCGCCCAGTTCGATGGCTGTTCCGATCGTCCCGTATTCTCTCTTCAGGGCGATGGAATTGCCTACCACCTCCTGGACGAAGGGGACGCTGACCGCGTCGGCGATCGGCTTGGCCCCGGAGCCCGTCAGGACGACCCGGATCTTTTCGTCCGGGAACTCTTCATTGAACTTCAGCAGCGCTTTGCGCACGCTGCGGAGCTGTTCCGCGTGATGCCTCTGATAGTCGGAATAGAGGACTTCCTTTGTCTCGGAATCAATCACCGCTATTTTTGTCGTGGTGGATCCCACATCAATGCCGACGTGTAATATCCGTCCCGGTCTGCTGTTGTGCTTGGCATTTGTCTTCATATGAATTCCTGTGTTTTTTAGGCGGGAGTCCGGCACAGAGTCATGCAGGGAAAGTGCCGGGGGTTCCGCGGGTTTTATGTTCCACAGTTACTGATGCAGTTTCTGTCTTCCGCGGTCAGTGGTACGCATACTGCATTCCATGGCCGCTGATGCGGAAACTGTTTTCCGCAGTCAATGATTCGAAATCTGTCTTCCGCAGTCAGTGGTTCTTTGTGCAGGGGACTGAAAGCTAAAAAGTGCCTTCCATATAGGTCTCTCCCCAGTCGCAGATTTCATGGATGACAGGAGCCAGCGTTTTGCCGCGCTCTGTCAGAGAGTATTCAGTCTTCGGCGGAACAACGGGATAGACCTCGCGGTGTACAAGCCCGTCTGTTTCCAGTTCCCTCAGCTGCCGACTCAGCATCTTGGCGGTTGCCTGAGGCACATACTTCTGAATCTGATTGAAGCGCAGAAGTTCGTCAGTCAGAAGATGATAGAGAATGACGGCCTTATATTTTCCGCCGATCTGGCTGAGCGTCGCCTCTACAGGACAGTTAAATTTTCTCTCGGTTACTTCATTCATCTTTTGTTTTTCCTATGGTCCTATGGTCCAGGTTTCCGGTATTTCCTATGATTTCCAAATGATACCTGCTGCCTTCGGCATTGCCTGTGATTTCCAAATGATACCTGCTGCCTTCGGCATTGCCTGTGATTTCCAAATGATCCCTGTTGCCTTCGGCATTGTTCATAGTTTCTAAAAGATACTATGTTTAAAAACGGATACTACATCACAAAAATGAGTATTCTGCCAAATGCGCAACATGTTTTATTTATCATACAGGGAATATAAAAGCAAGTCTTTTTCGGGAAAGTCATAAATCGGATAGGAATCTTTTTCGGGAGAGTCATAAACCGGATAGGAATCTTTTTCGGGAAAGTCATAAACCGGATAGGAATCTTTTTCGGGAAAGTCATAAACCGGATAGGAATCTTTTTCGGAAAAGTCATAAACAGGACAGTCTTTTTCACACGAGCGGGAGCGTCCCACCGAAACTGTGATGCACAAAAGGCGTATTGTTTTCAGCATGGCCTGAACTGTAACCACGGTGTGACCAGTAACGGCAGATTCGTTCAGGAATGTGTTTTTATCGCTGTTTTCGTGTTATAATTACAGAGAAAATTGCTTTAATAAAAAAAAAGCAAGTACTGAACATGAAAGGGGGACATATGAGAAAAAAACTGTCAATACTGTTAATCCTTGTTATGCTGACCGCGGTATTAACACCTCTCCTGCCGCCTGCCGTATCGGAGCAAGGTCCGCTGTCATTGCTTACCACGGAAGCAGAGGCTGCTTCGATCAAACTCAACCACTCGAGTGTCGTCATTCCAATGAGGATGTACAAGAAGCTGGAAGTCAAAGGCACCACCAAAAAAGTATCCTGGAGTTCTTCTAAATCCTCAGTCGCAGCGGTCTCATCTACCGGAATTGTAACTGCCAACAAGACCGGTACCGCTACGATCAAGGCAAAAGTCGCCGGGAAGACACTGAGGTGCAAAGTCACTGTAATCGACAGGCACAGTCCCAAACAGGTCGGAAAACTTGTGTTGAAGAAGGTCGAGAAATATTATAGTCATGTTCGTCTTATAGGTTATGACAGAGATGATTATAAAATCCGGGCACTGATCAACAGGCCGGTGGGTGCAGGCGCTCCCGGCATGGTAGTGAAGGTCGACATCAAGACCGGCAAAGCAGTCTGTGAATCAGGCTGGAAAGATTACTTTCCCTCAGTTCCCCGGAAATTTACCCTGTGGAGCTGCAAGAAAACGGCCAGAGTATCGAAGATTACACTGAACAGAACAACTGTTTCTGTTGAGAAAGGACTTTCCATCAGCCTCAAGGCGACGGTAAGCCCTTCAAATGCCACAAACAAAGAAGTCATCTGGAAGAGCAGCAATAATAAAATCGCAACGGTTTCAGGCGATGGACTTGTAAAGGGTATTACGGAAGGAACCGCGAAGATCACAGCCAGTGCTGCGGATGGAAGCGGCAAGAAAGCAGTCTGCCAGATTTCGGTAATAACACCGGCAGTAGGTGTAAAATATATTAATGACTTAGTCTTGCGGTCGACGGGTGCAAATGCGGCAAAACATCTGGGACTTAAAGTACTCACAAAACAAGGTTCTTTGCTGTATTACTCAAAGAAAAAAGGAAATGTACAGAGCATAACAGCACTGGAGACAACAACCGCGTCAAGGAATAAACCCGGAATGTGGGATTTGAGCATCCGTGACAACACGATCACTCTGTTCGGTGCCAGGCTGGGAATGAATCTGTCGGATACATTGATATTCCTGAATAAGTGCAAATATATGAGTCCTGTTGACCCGGAGGAAGTTGACAGGATCAAACAGGCCAAAAACGGAGAGCTCTGCTATGAGTACTACGATGAGGCATATAACAATTTTGCCATTATTGACATGACAATACGCGATAACAGACTTGTTGGGATAGATATTTTAAAGAATCTGAACTAAAAAAAACTTCACGAAGCGGTTGTCGTGAAGTGCAGGGTATTCTTATGACACAGCCCGTGTAGTGCGATTTCCCGCCATGAGGCGGACACGGACAGGTCAGGGGCAGAGGGCGGCGGAGCCTCCTCTGCCCTTTTTTTGACATGGCTTAAGGAATGTGGTTTCCCGTCCGGCAAAGGATATGGATTGGTATGCGGGCGGCGGAGCCTCCTCTGCCCCTTTTTTGCACACGGTTTTGTCATGGCGAAAGGGCGGCGTATCCCATTTTTTAATACAGTATCCTCAATGGGTTATTCCGTCCTCCGGCGGACAGATGGCGGCAGGAGCGTAAAGGAAATCACATGATGATTCCTCCGCCGATCACGCAGTCGCTGTCGTCGTAGAAGACAGCGGACTGGCCGGGGGCAGCGGCGCGCACCGGCGAGTCGAAGAGCAGCCTGACGCTGCCGTCTTCCCTCATCATGATAAGAGCGGGTGAGGCCTGGTGATGGTAGCGGACTTTAGCCCTTGCGCGGATCTCTTCTCCGGGAGCCATGCCCGGAATGGAGAGAAAATTCACGTCGCGGACCAGAACTGTATCGCTGAAGAGAGCAGGCTCATCCGACAGGACCACCTCATTTGAGGAAGCGCGGATCTCTTTGACATAGACGGGGTGCCCAAGGGCGATTCCCAGGCCTTTTCTCTGTCCGATGGTATAGTGGATGATGCCCTTGTGGGTTCCCAGCACATTTCCCGATTCGTCCACGAAAGGGCCGGGACCGGGAACCGAAAAGAGGTCCTTCTCTTCTCTTTGCGCGGCATATTGCCCGACGAAGTCGGCATAGTGACCGTCTGTCACGAAGCAGATTTCCTGGGAATCGGGCTTGTGCGCCACGGGCAGTCCGGCTTCCTCAGCAAAGACCCTTACCTCTTCCTTGCTGTAAGTGCCAAGGGGCATGAGAGTCTGCGCCAGCTGTTCCTGTGTGAGCTTGTAGAGCATGTAAGTCTGATCCTTGGCGGCATGCTCTGCCTTTTTGACAGTATACCTGCCGTTTTCCAGACGTACCAGGCGGGCATAGTGGCCTGTGGCCACATAGTCAGCCTGCAGGACTTTTGCCGCGTAGAGCATCTTGTCCCACTTTATATAGCGGTTGCACTCAATGCAGGGATTGGGAGTCCTTCCCTCCAGATAGCTGAGGACAAAAGGGGCCATGACTTCCTTTTCAAAGTCCCTGACGCAGTTGAGAGGATAAAATCGGATTCCCAGCGCGTTCGACACCCTGCGGGCGTCGTCGATCTCGCAGCAGCGGCTGTCGTCTTCGCCCAGTGTCCGCAGAGTCACTCCGCACACTTCATAACCCTCTTTCTGTAAAAGATATGCTGCCACGGCACTGTCCACACCTCCGGACATGCCTACTAAAACTTTCTTCTTCATTATTATCTTTCCTGTTATTTTTTCCCTGTTTTTTGCCGGCGTATTTTGTCTATGCTGTTGACGCCGGAATCTTTTCATCTATGCTGTTCGATGCCGGAATCGTTTTTATTTATGCTGTTCGATGCCGGAATCTTTTTATTTATGCTGTTGATGCCGCAAGCGAGTCTTGAACCTTCCTGCTCCATGCCGGTATATGGGCTGCAGGAGGCGCGATCAGCGTTTCTTTCCGCGGACCTTCTTTCGGGGCTTTTTCCGGGTCTTCTTCCGGCTCTCTTTTTGTGCAATGACAGGCTTTTTGTACATAAAGGCGCGCACAAAATTGATGGCCAGCCTGTAGTGGAGGGGGCGGAGGGCTTTGTCCGCTTCTTTGAGTTTCTCGCGGATCGGGATATTCTGGGGGCAGTGCTGCTCGCACTTTCCGCAGCGGACGCACTGGGTGGCAAAGGCGGGTTCCTTTGTCAGGCCGACGGTCTGCGCAAACTGGAAGCGGCCCTGGCTTTTGGATTCCGTGAACATTGCGTTGTAGCAGCGGAAGATTCCAGGAATGTCGACTCCTTTGGGACAGGGCATACAGTAGCGGCAGCCTGTGCAGCCGACCTTTTCCTTCTCGCGGATTATTTTTTTGACCTTTTCCAGAACTTCGAAGTCCGACTCTGTCAGATGGCCGGGCTGTGCCTCAGAGGCTGTTCTGCAGTTTTCCTCTACCATCTGCAGGGTATTCATGCCGGAAAGGACGACTGTCACTTCCGGCTGGTTGTAGAGCCAGCGGAAAGCCCACTCGGCGGGGCTCCAGCCGCGGCCGCTCTCCTGCATGACTTTTTTGGCGTCAGCGGGAAGCATGTTGACCAGTTTCCCACCCCGAAGCGGTTCCATGATCACTACAGGGATTCCCTTTGCAGCAGCAGCCTTGAGACCGTCCACACCTGCCTGAGAAACCTCGTCCAGGTAATTGTACTGAATCTGACAGAAATCCCAGTCATAATCATTCAGTATTTTCTGGAAATTGTCGGTGTTTCCATGGTAAGAGAAACCGATGTTCCGGATGGCGCCCGCCTCTTTTTTCTCTTTGATCCATTCCGCGATTCCGATCTCCTTCAGTTTTTCCCACATGGGAAGATCGGTCAGATGGTGCATCAGATAGTAGTCAATATAGGTGGTGCGCAGACGGGACAGCTCCTCGTCAAAATATTTGTCCAGGTCTCTTCTGCTTTTGATCATGTACTGGGGCAGTTTGGTCGCGATATTGATTTTCTCGCGGATATGATTGCGCTCGAAAATTTCTCCCAGGGCTGCTTCACTGCCAGGATAGATGTAGGCAGTGTCATAGTAGTTGACTCCTGCGCGATAGGCGGCCAGAATCTCCGACTCCGCCTTCTCCACATCGATGCTGCTGCCCTTCCTTGTGAAACGCATGCATCCGAATCCCAGCATCGAAAGCTCATTTCCGCCGCGGTCTTTTCTGTAAATCATGTGTACCTCCCGGGATATCTGCTCCCGATTTCCTTTTTTATATAGTTTCGTCTCCCGACTGAGTTTCCGGCAGAGTACACAGCTGATGTTCAGGACGCAGTCATTCCGGATTCACTTCCATTATACAGCACATCTGGGCGCGGTGAAGGGAAGATTTTCGTTGTCAAGAACGTCAATGACATTCAAAAACATTCGGATGTCCTTTGCAAATCAGCCAATATCGATCGAATTCAGTCACTTTACTCCGTTTGCCTAACCTGCACGCCCCGGCCTTTGTGGGAAAAGACGCTCACCGGCGGCAATCATACCGTGTTCTTTTGCACCTGCCCGGCCTTTGTGGGAAAAGACGTGAAAACCATCCGGGCTTCAGCCGGGCGCTGAACTGTGGCTGTTCATAATGAGATGTTTGTCCTGTTTCCGCTGCCGTTTACTGCTTTTATGTCTGTGGGGACAGATGTTATAATAAAACCGCATAGTATTTACAGCAGAATCCGGGAACACTGCGGAATCGGACGGGGTGCGGAAACTGGAGAATTCATTCACCGGGATTTTATGATCCGGACATGGAATAATCCGGACATGGCATATGAAAATTTTTGCCGAAGACGCACAGAGTGCTCAGGCATTTCTGTAAGAGTCAGGAAGGCGGGGGATATGAAGAAAACGACAAAGGCAAAAATGATCATTGCTGCTTTTCTGGCAGCTGTGATGTTTTTAAGTGCCTGCGGGGCTTCTGCTCCGGGCGGTTCACAGAAGCAGGGATCACAAGAGACGGAAACACAGAAGCCGAAATCTGCAGTGGAGCCGTCAGAACAAGGAGAATCCGTCAATTCTGCTGAATATTTCGGGAAAGCAGGAGAAGGACAGACTGGTCTGAATTCAGAAGCGGCATCAGAAAGAGAGACGGGGAAGCAGCCGGAGACGGCATCGGAAGGAGGGACGGAGGCGCAGTCTGAAACAGCCGATGAATCGGCGGCGATGGAAAGCGAGGTCCAAATGACTGAGGGACTGAAATGGTGGCAGAAAACCAATGTCTGTGAGATTTATATCAGAAGCTTCAACGATACGGACGGGGACGGCATCGGAGACCTGAACGGAATCACCGAAAAGCTGGATTATCTGAAGAAGATGGGCATCGGTGCCATATGGCTGACTCCCTGCTACAAATCTCCACAGGCAGACAACGGCTACGACATTGCTGACTATTACGAGATTGATGAGACCTTCGGGACCATGGAAGACATGGACAGACTGATTGCCGAGGCAGGAAAACGGGACATCCGCATTGTCATGGACCTCGTTTTCAACCATACCTCCGACCAAAACAGCTGGTTTATCGAATCCGCGTCCGGAAAGGATAATCCCAAAAGTGACTGGTATATCTGGCGCGACGCCAAACCCGACGGGGGCCCGCCCACAAACTGGCGCGGTATTTTTGGAGGTTCCGCCTGGACCTGGTCCGAGACGCGGGGACAGTACTATCTGCACACTTTCCTGAGTGAGCAGCCGGACCTCAACTGGGAGAACCCCGAGGTTCGCAGCGCTCTCTACGACGTGGCAAATTTCTGGCTTGACAAGGGAGTAGGCGGCTTCCGGATGGACGCGGTCACTTATATTAAAAAACCTGAATTCAAAGACGGAGAGCCGGATGCCGGCGACGGGATGACCGCCATCCACAACATGACGGCGAACACGGATGGCATCCTGGATTATCTCCACGAATTTAAGGATAAGGTTCAGAGAGGAAAAGATATCTTTACCGTCGGGGAGGCCAATGGTGTCAGCGCTTCTGAGCTGCCGCAATGGGTCGGCGAAGACGGAGTTTTTGACATGGTCTTTGAATTCTCCCACATGCTGATCGATCTCAATAGCGAGACCGACTGGTCGGACCGCAGAGAGTGGAGCCTCGCGGACCTGAAGCGGATCCTGGGAGAAAGCCAGAAAAACACAGCCCAAAACGGCTGGTATCCCATCTTCTTTGAAAACCACGACCAGCCCAGGTGCATAGACCACTTCTTCCCGGAACTCTCCGTCAGCAGCACGTCTTCGGAAAACAGCGCATCTTTTGACAGCAGTGCATCTTCGGAAAACAGCGCATTTTTTGACACCGGAGCATCTTCCGACATCGGCGCGTCTTCCGACATAGTCGCGGCTTCCGACAGCAATGTGGCTTCAGGCAGTGATACAGCTTCAGCCAGCGATGCGGACACCGATGTCAGGATGGCTGCAAAAGTGATCGGAACCCTTATGTTTACCCTGCGGGGAACTCCCTTCCTCTATCAGGGACAGGAACTGGGATTCCGGAATGTGACCTGGGATGTCATCGACGCCTACAACGATATTTCCACAAAGAGACATTATGAATTTTTGATCGATGAGGGGAAAACTGTTGAGGAAGCGATGGAAGCAGTCCGGCATTTCAGCAGGGACAGCGCGCGGACTCCCATGCATTGGACAGCCGGAGAAAACGCCGGTTTTACAGACGGGACACCATGGCTGCCGATCCACGATAATTACAAGACCTGCAATGTGGAAACAGAAGAAAAAGATCCGGATTCGATTCTCTCCTGGTACCGCTCTATGGCTGCGGTGAGAAAAGCTCACGAAGAGCTGATCGACGGAAGCTTTGAGGAAATCCTGAATGAGCACAAGCAGATTTATGCCTTCATCCGCAGGGGAAGTTCCCACGAGGCAATCGTCCTGACCAACTTTTCCCGGGAGGAGGCAGAATACGACGCATCCATTGTCGAGGAAGCAGAACTTGTGATCTCTTCCGCTGAGGGAGGCGGCGTGCCGGGCATCCTGTCCCCTCTGGAATCGGCTGTGTTTGAGCGAAAAAAATGATCCGGAAGGAATCATATAAACCCCGGAATAAGCAGGGATAATCCGGAATGATTCGGAATAATCCGAGGTTTGTACCGGGATTAAAAAGCAGATTGGAATGAATTCACAATCATCAGCAAACCCTGAACACAAAAAACCCCGCTGCCGTTTTTGAACCGGACCAGTGATATGGAACCGGAGTCGGCGGCGGGGCTTTATTATTCATTGAACAAGACTTGCGGGCGAGTCTTGAGCCGGCGGGATGGTGTATAGTGGTTCACTTTTTGCTGCCGTCCCGCAGCCACCGCATGCGTCTGGCAGTATACTTTTCAATATCCTTCCACAGACTGTGAAGCTGTTTTTTGTGTGAGCAGAGCTTTTCCGTGCAGTTGCTGCATTTAAGATACAGATTGGTCTTTTCGGAGAAGCGTTCAGGGTGCAGATAAAAGGTGATCTCCCATCGCAGCAGAAGGATGACGGACATTGCCAGAAGGCTCCAGGTGTATGCTTTTCTTACAAAAAATACAGGGGTGAAGATCATGGCATAGTCCCAGTTGTAGATGCGGCATGTGCTGCAGCACTTGCTTTTAAAAAACCAGCTCTGGAAGGGACAGAAAAACAGGATGCAGATCATGTCGCACACGGAATAGGCGCAGCTGATCAGGATCATGATGCCGTCATCAAAAATGCCGGACAGGTACAGGGCTCCGAAGACTGCATTGAAGCAGATCCAGATCAGGGCGACCAGCATGGTGGCGTTATTGTCATGGATCACGATGTCCGTTTCACCGGAGCGTATATAGTTGCGGGCAAATTGCTTCTGGCTGCCGGGACTTTCCAGTCGGGAAGGGAAAAAACGCAGGATCATCTCCAGGGCAAAAACAAGCCACAGGATTGCCAGGACTGCGGGCTTCTTTTCCAGAATATCCGTGACCCTGCCGCCGGATGCAATTCTGCTTCGGATGTAAAGAACCAGAACTGCCAGCAGGAGTGCTGAGCGGTAGACCAGACGGAAGTAATGGAATGTGCTGACGGCTGTGAGCCTGACTTGTCTTTTGCCTGTTCCTGCAGTCTTTTTTTCCATATACCCTCCTCGTCATCCGCCTTCAGCGCCCAGCTTTTGTCACTGACGTCGGGTGAGCACTTTCATCGGCTGGCAGCATAAATTTTTTGCTTTTGGGTTGAACTCTCCTTTCTATTATACAGTATATGAGGACCCTGGCAGGGACGATTTCAGGAATTACAGCATTTATGCTTTATCATCTTTCATCCTGTTACATCATCCTTTATCGTCTTTATCCGGCAGGCACTGTGGACGATCTCTGGATTTTTCAGACCGGAGTTTTATGACAGGTTTTTCAGGCAAAAGCATATAGATTGACAGGCTTTAAGGCAAATACTTATTGAGTTGCCTGAGTGCCGGACAGAACATATAATAAATGATGTATGAAAAAGCAGTGCGCGGAAAATATGCATGATACGCGTGGAAAAAATTATGCATGAAAAAGACCATGCATGAAAAGAATATGCATGGAAGTAATCACTAAAATTACTATTGTACGGGCCTTCCCGCGTGCCTCTGTTCTGAGTGCATAGACATGTCGGGGAGGGGGAAATGAAAAGACGATTTTTGAAAGGAGACTGGAGAATGAAATACTGGAAAAGAACAGCAGCATGGTTCATGGTCTTATGTATTTTACTTGTCTCAGCTGCCTGTGGTCAGTCATCATCCAAACCGGAAACAGATACAAAAGCGGAAGCGGATGCGGAGGAACCTTCAGCAGAAACGCCGATGACAGAAGCCGGGGAGCCGACCGGAGCGGCGGCAGAAACCGGGATAGCTGAAACTGCGAAGACCGGTGCGGCGGCAGAAACCGCGGGAACAGAAACGGCGGCAGCGACTGCGGGAACAGAAGCGGCTGCAGAAACCGCGGCAACCGGAGCGGCGGCAGTGACAGCCGGAACGGAAGCGGCAGCGGAAACCGGTGGAACAGAAACGGCAGCATCGACCGCAGCCGGCACCACGGCCGGGGCAGCTGCAGCGGAGGAAACCGCGGATCCGGAAAGACCCGATTACGCAAAAGAGGAAAACTGGGCATATTTCGGGATCGGCGAAGACAAGGAAGCAGATTTGTTCCTGGTCTGCCCGACAGTGGATATGAGGGATGAGTATAACATGTCCATGGATGACGAGGAAACTAAAGGAAGCTTTTACGGAGCTCTCAATATGGAGCGCGGCATTTATGAGGACAGCACCAGGATGTATGCGCCTTATTACAGGCAGGCGGCCATGAAGATATATGATCTGACTGTTGAGGAGAGGCAACCCTATCTGGAACTGGCCTACAGTGATGTGTCTGATGCCTTTGCCTGGTATCTGGAAAATGAAAATGAGGGAAGACCGATTATCCTGGCGGGTTTTTCACAGGGGGCGGATATGTGCTATCGCCTGATGGAGGAGTACTTCGACGATGCAGATTTATCTGATCAGCTTGTGGCAGTGTATGCGATCGGATGGCCCTGCACCCGGGAGATGGTGGAAAAATATCCGCAGATTGTCCCCGCTCAGTCAGAGGATGATTTTGGTGCTGTTGTCAGCTTTGAATGTGAGGCGCCTGAGCTTGAAGAAACCTTTATCGTTCCGGCAGGGACAAAGTCCTGCTCCATTAACCCCCTGAACTGGAAAACAGACGGCACAATTGCCGACAAGTCGGAAAACATCGGCGCCTGCTTCACCAGCTATGGCGGCGAGATCCAAAGAGAAGAAGTGAACCTGTGTGGATGCTATATCGAAGATGGACGTGGGGCTTTGAAGGTCACGGACGTGACCCCGGCCGATTTCCCGCCCATCCTGTCTATCCTGCCGGAGGGCTCTTATCATCTCTATGATTACCAGTTCTTCTTTAGAAATCTGCAGGAGAACGTAGCTGTACGACTTAAAAAATATCTGGAAAGTCAAATGAAATCCGCGGCATAAATATTTCGAGGCATAAAATTCCGGGACGGCGGGAGTGGAATTCAGTTTCCGCTTCCGCCGTTTTGCCTGCAGCCGGGTCAATGCAGGCGGTTTTGTGTCATCAGGCTGGCTTCGCCGGACTAATGCTGTAAACCGGTGCAGCCGGATTTGTGTCATCAGGCTGGCTTCGCCGGACTAATGCTGTAAACCGGTGCAGCCGGATTTGTGTTATCAGGCTGGCTTCGCCGGACTAATGCTGTAGGCCGGTACAGCCGGAACAAAGTGTTGTCAACAGGAAAACAGCCTTTCATTCCTGCGGACGTAAGAGGAATATACAATGACTGAAAAAGAGAAAATGCAGAAGGGAATTCTGTACGATGCAAATTACGATGCTCTTTTGATTGAAGAGAGGCGGAAGGCAAAAGCTTTGTGTCATGAATTCAACAGCCTGAGTCCTCTGGATGAAGATAACCACCGGAGCATCATGAAGCGGTTGCTTGGAAAAACAGGAGAAAACTGCTTCATTACAGCCCCTTTCTGGTGTGACTACGGCTATAATATTGAAATTGGAGACAACTTTTTTACAAACCATAACACCGTGATTCTGGACTGTGCAAAGACCGTTTTCGGGGATAATGTATTCATAGGACCCGGCTGCGGCTTTTACACAGCAGGACACCCGGTGGATTTCGAGAGACGGAATCAGGGGCTGGAGTACGCATGGCCGATCACGGTCGGAAACAACGTCTGGATCGGAGGCGGGGTCCATGTGATGCCGGGTGTCACCATAGGAAACAATGTGGTGATCGGCGGAGGAAGCGTGGTGACTAAGGATATTCCCGATGATTCGGTGGCCGCGGGGAACCCCTGCAGGGTTATCCGCAAAATCACGGAAGAAGACAAAAAAAGAGTATTTAAATATGAGCCATGATTTGCGAAAAGGGAAATGACAGTCGCGTGAGGGTATTTGCCGTATCTGGATCCGCAAAAAAGGCAAGTAACAGCTGCCCGGGATCATTCGCTGTCACAAGGGCCGCTGCCCTTTTTACGGCGGCCGGGAAAGCTGCGCAGTCAGGCACGGACCGAACAGGAAATATGCAATGACAGAAAAAGAGTGGGACAAACTTCTGAAGATCAGGACGACAGGGAGAGACGATTCACGCTCGGACCAATATAGGTTTCCTTATGAGCCGACACCATACTGCGTGCTTGAGAGACTCGCGTCTTCCGGTTATATTTCAAAAAAGAATACACTGCTGGATTATGGATGCGGCAAGGGCAGAGTCGGCTTCTTCCTCTCCTGGCAGACCAGGTGCAGGAGCATCGGGATTGAATACGATGAAAGAATCTTCGGCGGGTTAACCGATAATTTGACTAAGGCGGTTTCGGGCGGCCTCGTCAGGGCCTGCTGCGCAAGCGCGGAAACCTTTACCGTTCCCGCCGAAGCCGACCGCTTTTATTTTTTTAATCCTTTTTCCGTGGAGATTCTTCAAAAGACCATGGGGAAAATCCTGCGGTCCCGGTATGATGCTCCGAGAGAGATTTTTTTGTTTTTTTACTACCCTTCCGATGAGTATCTGGCATGGCTTATGACAGTGGATGAATTGACATTTGTGGATGAAATCGACTGCAGGGACTTATTTGAGGGAGAGGACAAAAGGGAACGGATTATGATCTTCGAGATGCTTTGACATATGTATAAAGAATGTTGCTTTATCTTTGAGAGATGTTCGGGCATATGTCCGGGAAGTGGAACATGGTCTTTGAGAGATTTTCTGACATGTGAATGAGTGTTGGATCATGGCTGTCGCATTGTGCTGATGCGCGTGGGATCAGCGTATCGTTTGATTTACATTTGTGATATTTACAGTAATGGGGAAAAATAATGGCAACAAAAAGAAATGTGATTCTTGGAAAATTTATATCAAAAATACTCCGCCACCAGCCGGGACTCATCGGGATTTCCCTTGATGAGCATGGATGGGCTGACGTGCAGGATCTGATTGCCGGTGTCAGGGCTGCGGGACATCCGGATTTTGATATGGCTGTACTCGAGGAAATCGTTGAGACAAACAATAAAAAGCGCTACTCATTCAGCGATGATAAACAGTTGATCCGGGCAAATCAGGGACACTCTATCCCTGTAGATGTTGAACTGCCTGTCACATCACCTCCGGCCACTCTGTGGCATGGAACTGCCGACCGCTTTGTGCCGTCGATCATGGCGCAGGGAATCCGTAGTATGAACAGGCTTTATGTTCATCTTTCCCCTGATACGGAAACTGCGCGGAAAGTGGGGAGCCGACATGGAAAACCTGTGATTCTGCGAATTAATTCCGGGCAGATGGAAGCTGACGGCGCAGTCTTCTATCTCTCGGTCAATGGGGTATGGCTTACCAAAGAGGTCCCTGCGAAATACATCACTGTTGAGTGACGGACCCTAAATCGGGAATATGAAAGTGTATCTTCATGGGAATCAGATAGTTGACTGCAAATGGCTGACTATGAACCATGGCATGCTGTATTTGAGAGGAAAGGAAATCAATGACATGGCTTATACCACTAACACCTATGGGAATCCTGAGGCGGATATTCTTTTGATTCAGACTGCCGATGATCATGACATGGAGCTGATCGAAAAGGAGATTTCTTATATTCGGGAGTATACCGGAGGCCGGGACTTTTGCCTCATAACTGTGAAGGTTGATGATTGGAATAAAGATCTCTCACCCTGGCCGGCGTCGGCTGTTTTCGGAAATGAAGATTTCGGAGAAGGGGCTCCTGAGACATTGGATTTTCTGTTGAAGAAAGTCCTCCTGCCGTGTGATCCGGACACAGCCCGGAGACGCAGGATTTATTTGGGAGGCTATTCGCTTGCCGGACTATTTGCTCTTTGGGCTGGCTGCCGGACGGATGCGTTCGACGGTATTGCCGCGGCGTCTCCGTCCATCTGGTTTCCTGGCTTTGCAGAGTATATGCGCAATAACGTGCCGCAGACAAAAGCAGTATATCTCAGCCTTGGAGACAGGGAAGAAAAGACGCGCCATCCCCTGATGTCGCAGGTCGGGAATGTGATTCGCAGCAGTTATGAATTTTTGAAAGACAATGGGATAGATTGTGTTCTGGAATGGAACAAAGGAAATCACTTTAAAAATCCTGATATGCGCACCGCAAAGGCTTTTGCCTGGCTTATGAACAGAGACAAGGACTGAAAGGTTTCACGATAATGTTTCACGTGAAACATCACTTGTGAGTTGCGACGCAGCACATGTAATTGAATTTCCGCCTTGCAGCGGGCATTTCCGCCTTGCATTGGACGTGGATCAATTGAGGGTAGAGGAGAAACGGCGCCTCTGCCCTTTTTTAGACACGGCCCATGTGACGCATTTTCTACTTTGCGGTGGACATGACTGGTCGGGGCAGAAGGCACAGAGACCGTCTCTACTCTATTGAAACAGCCTATGTGATCTGAAAACTGGAAAGGAATACCGGGCAAGAAAAGCAACAGATCACTTTAAGGATACACGCAAGCAACTATGAAAACAGCAGGAGCCCTTATTAGAAAATGATAGCAGGAGGATGCAAAATAGCTGGTGCTGTCAGAGGATTCTGTGGCAAAGAACTGCAGCCGACATCGACAGTCGAATGCAAAAGCTGATAAATGCGAACAGATAATGTTTCACGTGAAACATTGTCTATGTTTTTATCTCCTTTGGATTACAATTTTTCATAAGAAAAAACGCTCCAACACACCGAAGGCGTGTTGGAGGCGGAACTCGCGCATAGGAAATCATATTGCGGATGTTTCACGTGAAACATTACGTGGAACATCCGGGAGCCGATCAGATCAGGAAACAAGTGGCCGTTTGCTCGTTGTTTATTCATGCTCTGCGAATTTTTACTGTGGACTTCTCTTGCGCTCTGTACAATAGACACGTCCGATTTCCGAGTAGATCATTCCGCTCTTTCCCCGATCTGACCGCATGAGGGAAATGTAGTCCACCTTCATCTGCGCTGAGGGGACTGTTATGGAAGCCAGCACTGACTCATCCCGGCAGACCGGCTTTCGCACTAGTGTGATGTGAGGGGAGAAGCGCTTTCTATCAAACGGAATACCTGCGTCCGACAGGGCCCGACGCAGACGCCTGCTGTTCGCGAAAAGGGATTCATCTTTTTTTAATCCGATCCACCAGAGTTTTCCAAAGCTTCCGACCCCTTCCAGAGCCAAAACTGCAGATTCGGGACGGGAAGCTTCCATTGCATCAAGCACGGCATCAGGGTCGGAGTATTCACCTATAAATGCCATCGTGAGATGTAAATTCTCGACCGGGGTAAAGTTGCCCCGCACACCGAGGCTGTATAAATCCTCCTGGAGTTCGGACAGGGAATCTTTTATGTTTTCACAAAAAGTGACTGCTATAAATAATCTCATGGAAATCTCCTGTTCTTTAACAGTTTTGCGCTTTTCACGGAGCGGAACCATCCCAACGAAACAGCCTGCACAAAAGGCGTATTGTTTTCAGTATGACCTGAACTGTAACGATTGATCGTTACTGTCCACGTCCCCTCGAAGTGCGTGGACATGTAACGCTGCGCGCGGCGATTCCAATGCGCATATGCGCCGCCGCGCGCCGTACAACTCGGGTTTTGCGCGAAAAAGCCGCGCAAAACACCTCGAATTTCAGGCGGGTCTGTACTGTAACGATTGATCTATGACTAACATCATTATACAGGATAAGATGTTTGTGTCATGGGGAAACGGCTGTTAAAATGATATAAATGTCACACAGAGGCGGCATCTGGTACCATGGCAGGAGGGACTGTTTTCACAATCCCGGCTGAAGATCCGACATCAGAAATGCCGCCTGTTTGAAAGGGCCTGCCTCTTTGGAAAAGATTGGCCCGGGAAAGAGAGGAATCAAATGACAAAGGCAATTGCGACATATGCTTTGATCGGCATTAATATAATCATTTTCATTGCGGAGTCTGTGAGCGGAGGCTCTACCAACCGGCAGGTCGCCTTGAAATTCGGCGCGTACTACGCCCCATATATTGAAAGAGGCCAGTGGTACAGGCTCTTCACAGCCATGTTCCTCCACTTTGGATATCTTCACCTCGTGTGTAATATGTATTCCCTCTATAACATAGGACAGGCATTGGAAATCTTTTTCGGGGTGCCGGTTTTTCTCTTCCTCTACCTGTTCTCGGGACTTGCAGGAAACATCCTGACTTATTTTGCCGGGAGAAGAACCGGTCGTAATACGGTGTCGGCAGGAGCCTCAGGTGCCATCTTCGGTTTGTTCGGATCCTATCTGGTGCTTGCTCTTTGGCCGGGGATCAGAGGCGCATCGCTCAACGGGATTATCCAGGTGCTGGCAATCAACATGTTTTATACCATCGCCAATCGGGGCAGAATTAATGTGATGGCTCACCTCGGCGGACTGATCGGCGGCGCGGCTGTCACATGCATCCTTCTGCTTGTCCTTATCTGAACAAGTATCCCGCGGGAAGATGTCGTGCGGCGTACCGGCGAAAAGCGTATTGAAAAGGACTGAATAGCTTATCGAAATAAAGTATCCCGGGAAGCATTTCCGGCAGGGGGGACAGGCGCTGCTTCGATAATCATTCAATCTTACGTTGTTTGCGGCACACAGCCATGAGGAAGAAGTTATGATTAGATCACAGCTGATCAATAGTGTAATGATCGACTGGAACAAGATAAGCAGGTCCAGCTACCTCAGGGAAATTGAGGCGATCAGCGGCGTGGATCAGATTCACTTCAAAGCACCGATCACTTTTTTCGTTGGGGAAAACGGCAGCGGAAAGTCCACTCTGCTTGAAGCGATTGCGGTTGCATATGGTTTTAATCCCGAGGGCGGGACAAAAAATTACAATTTTTCAACATACGACTCCCACTCGGAGCTCTGTGACGCCATCCGTCTGTCCAGAGGAGTACGCCGTGCGGGCTGGGGGTACTTTCTGAGGGCGGAAAGCTTCTATAATGTGGCCACCAAGGAAGAGGAATACAGCCGGGGGCCGGGAGGAAGACCGCAGCATTACCATGAAAAATCTCACGGTGAGAGTTTTCTGGCCTTGGCACAGAACAGCTTCAGGCCAAACGGAATCTATCTGCTGGACGAGCCGGAGGCGGCACTCTCCCCACAGAGACAGCTGACCCTGCTGGTGGAAATATACAGGTGCGCGACAGAGGGTTCGCAGTTTTTGATTGTGACCCACTCCCCCATCCTTCTCGGGATGCCGGGCTCGGAAATCCTCACTTTTGACGACGGACCGATACATCCATGTTCCTATGAGGAGACGGACAGCTACCAGGTGACGTCTATGTTTGTAAACCACAGGGAACATATTTTGAAAAAGCTGCTGGACTGACCGGGCATCCAGGGATTCAGGCATTCCAGACATTCCTGGTGCTCGGGAATGACATGCATTCGGGCAATAAAGTGATCAAATGAGCAGACACACTCATAAGAGAAGCTGCCGGCCGCCGCAAATATCTGAACGAGCCTGAGAAGTTCCACACAATGTTTCACGTGAAACATTGTCTTGATTGCATGTTCAAGAGGCCGGGTCGGGAAGACGCGGCATAAACGCTGGGCGCGAAGAATAATGCGTCGGTCTTATTTTCCGCTCTTTTCATCGCTGTAATTGTTTACGCTAAAAATCGGTTGTGATAGGATGTAGAAAGCAGCCTTTTTCAGCCTGCGTCAGGATTTACGAGGTTTCTCTTACGGAAAAAAGGAATTGCCGTGGAAGCTGGGATGCCTTTTTTAAATAGCAGCATCAACATTTTTTGAAATAGCAGCATTAACAGCAGAGGAGTAAATACAGATGGAAGCAGCGCTTCAGGGTGCAGAGAAAAAATTTACAGAGCAGCTGGCAATGTTTCAGATCAGTCTTTCTCCGGAACAGCTTCGGCAGTTCCGGCAGTTTTATGAAAATCTGATCAAATGGAATGAAGTGATGAACCTGACTGCGATCACGGAGGAAGAGGATGTCTACACCAAGCACTTCCTGGACAGCCTGTCGATCGTAGGACTGGTGGGACCGGGTAGTTTTGATAACCTGTCAGTGATCGATGTTGGGACCGGAGCGGGATTTCCCGGGCTCCCGATCGCGATCGCTTTTCCCGGCGCACAGGTCACGCTTGTGGATTCACTCCAGAAGAGAGTCAGCTTCCTGGAGGAAACAGTGAAGCTTTTGGGTCTGAAAAATGTTCAGATCTATCACTCCCGTGCGGAGGACTTCGGAAGGATCGAAGCGCAAAGGGAACACTATGATATCGCCTGCTCCAGAGCAGTCGCCAGGATGAATGTTCTGGCCGAGTACTGCATTCCTCTTGTGAAAAAAGGAGGATACTTTATCGCCTACAAGGCGGAGCGTATCAAGGAAGAGATGGCAGAGGGCAAGAAGGCGGCGGGAATTCTCGGAGGAAGGGTCGAGCAGGTGATTTCTTTTCAGCTCCCCGGAACGGATTATAACAGGACCCTGGTCCAGATAATTAAAGAGAAGCACACCTCCGGAAAATATCCCCGGAAGGCAGGGACGCCTGCAAAAGATCCTCTCGGGAAATGACTCCGGAAAATAAATCCGGCATGTTGTGCCGGAGCGGTTATCGTGGTGTACTCCATGCCTCGTTTTGGGGTACCGGGCTTTGCCGATACCGGCGGAGGAACCGCAGGCAGAACATAAGCAAGACATAAACAAACAGATATAGAGGTATGATATGGGGAAAATCATAGCAGTGGCCAATCAGAAGGGCGGTGTCGGCAAGACGACGACAACGATCAATCTGGCTGCCTCGCTCGCTGAATTAAATAAAAAAGTTCTTGTCATCGATGTGGATCCGCAGGGAAATACGACCAGCGGATTCGGCGTGGATAAGAACAATCAGGAATACACAATCTATGAGCTGCTCCTGGATGACTGCTCTGTAAATGAGACGATTATCAAGAATGTGGTGCCCAATCTTGATCTGATCCCCTCCAATGTCAATCTCGCGGCGGCGGAGATTGAACTGATCGGTATTGAGAGAAAGGAATATATTCTGAGGGATGCCCTGGACTTCATCCGCGACGACTATGACTTTGTCTTCCTGGACTGCCCGCCCTCGCTCAGCGTTTTGACGGTAAACGCCATGACGGCTTCGGACACGGTGCTTGTCCCCATCCAGTGCGAGTACTATGCGCTGGAGGGTCTCAGCCAGCTGATCCACACGATCAATCTTGTCAGGGAGAGACTGAATCCGGGCCTGGATATAGAGGGCATTGTTTTTACCATGTATGACGCGAGAACGAATCTTTCCGCGCAGGTCGTGGAAAATGTGCGCACGCATGTCGAACAGCGGATTTATGAGACGCTGATTCCGCGGAATATCAGACTTGCGGAGGCTCCCAGTTACGGAGAACCCATTACAATCTATGAGCCCAGATCCGCAGGCGCGGAGGCCTATAAAAAACTCGCGAAGGAAATGGTCGGAATCCAGCCTTGATGCCAGGCTTTTATGAAACCGGGGAATTTGCGAATCCGGACAGCAGGCAGGGCCCGCGTGTTTTACTTATCCGGAACCCGGAACCCTGGCGGGGACTGAATACTTTTTCTGCAATTCAAATTAATTAAAAATAATTTTAAATATCTTTAAATAAAATTAGATCAAATACTTTAAACGGACTTAATAACAGTAATAATAGATAAAGAATCTAACAGTAACAATAGATAAAGAATCAGATTAACAATTGGCAAGTAGAATCAGATTAACAAATAGAATAAGAATAAGATTAATAATTATATTTAAGAATAAGATTACAGAAGAAATTAAGGGGTAAAAAATGGCAAAAAAGAGACATGGCGGTCTCGGGCGCGGACTGGATGCGTTGATCCCGCCGGCGCGCAGGGAGGACAGCAGCCGGAAAGGCGGCGGTGACGGAAAAGACAACTCTCCCGGGACAGCAGATTCAGGCACAGGGCAGGGAGCACCGGCAGACGCTTCCGCAGAGAGTTTTTCCCCAGAGGGATCAGGCCCTTCCGCAGAGGCTTTTTCCTCAGTGGGATCAGGTGCTTCCGCAGAAGGAAATACCGTCGGCAGTTCGGCAGCCCCCATACAGTCAGGAGAAGGTATTTCCACACAGCCTGGACAAGGTGCTCCCATACAGCCAGGGGAAGCTGCTCCGGGCACCTCCGGCACTGCTGCGCCCGGGTCTGTGGCGGCAGATCAGGGTGAGGTTCAGATGCTCCGCCTGTCTCAGGTGGATCCCAACAGGAGCCAGCCCAGGAAAAAGTTTGAGGAAGAGTCTCTGGAAGAACTGGCGGATTCTATCCGCCGCTTCGGCGTCCTTCAGCCCATTCTGGTAAAGAAGACCGGGAGCCGCTACGAGATCATTGCCGGCGAGCGCCGCTGGCGGGCATCCCGTAAAGCAGGCCTTAGGGAAATTCCCGCGATCGTCAGGGAGTATTCTGATCAGGAGACCGTGGAGCTCTCCCTGATTGAAAATATTCAGCGCGAAGACCTCAACCCGATTGAGGAGGCAAAGGCTTTCAAGAGACTTCTGGATGAGTTCGGGCTGCGTCAGGAGGACCTGGCGGAAAGAGTGTCCAAGTCCAGGACCGCGATCACAAACGCGATCCGGCTTCTGAAACTGGACGAGCGTGTTCAGAATATGGTGGTTGAGGAAAAGATTTCCATGGGACACGCCAGGGCGCTGATTCCGGTGGAGATTCCCGAGGAACAGTATCTGCTCGCCTGTCAGGTGTCTGACAAGAAGCTGAGTGTCCGAGATGTGGAGAAGCTGGTCAAAAAAATCGGTAAGGGTCGGGACAGCGGAAAGAACGGGAAAAAGGTGAAACCCGCCGGGGAAGCAGATCCCGCTCTGGAACTGGCCTACAAAGCAATCGAAGAGCGGCTGAAACAGTCGCTGGGGACCAAGGCCTCCATCCGTCACGGTGGAGACGGGACCGGAAAAATTGAGATTGAGTTTTACAGCAGCGAAGATCTGGAAAAGATCGTCGACCTTCTGACGGTCATGTGATTAATGCAATTCCTGCCGGACAGGTGACCCGTGCAATTTCTTACGGCCATGTGCTTCCTGCAATTCCTGCCGGACAGGTGATCCGTGTGATTCCTGACGGTTATGTGACCCCTGCAATTCCTGCAGGCCGTGTAACTCATGCAGCACCTGCCGGACAGCAGAGCCGCACCTGCCTTCAAAAAGGTAAACGGAGCAATCGTACAGACAGGAGAGCACACGAAAAGTACATTAAAAAACACAATTAAAGCACACCCAAAATGCATTTAACAAAAAGAACAGAAAGTACACGCCCTCGATAGGGCGCGTACTGTAACAACAGAAAATACAAAAAACACATTTACGGAAATCTACAGTGACGCAGACAGTAAAAGCGTGCTATAATATTTTTTTACAGATACTTCAGACCTGTACTTTCAGTAAATCAGTAAAGAGGAATTTAGAGAAAATGATCGACATTAAATTTTTGAGAGAGAACCCGGACGCAGTCAGAGAAAATATTAAGAAGAAATTCCAGGACGCCAAGCTCCCGCTCGTGGACGAGGTGATTGAATATGACGCGAAGAGCCGTGCGGCGCAGCAGGAAGCAGACGCTATCCGCGCTGAAAAGAAGAAGATCTCCAAGCAGATCGGTATCCTTATGAAGCAGGGCAAAAAGGAAGAGGCCCAGGCTGTTAAGGAAAAGGTGGCTGACAACAGCCGTCTGGATGAGCTGGATGCCATCAAGAGGGAAGCGGATGAGATCGTCAAAAAGGACATGATGCTGATCCCCCAGATCATCGATCCTTCCGTTCCGCTCGGCCCCGATGACAGCTGCAATGTGGAAATTGAAAAGTTCGGCGAACCCGTAGTTCCGGATTTCGAAGTACCCTATCACACGGATATTATGAAGCGCTTCAACGGCATCGACCTCGATGCCGCAGGTGATGTTGCCGGCAATGGTTTCTATTATCTGATGGGTGACATCGCGAGACTTCACTCCGCGGTTATTTCCTATGCGAGAGATTTCATGATCAACAAGGGCTTCACCTACTGTGTGCCTCCTTTTATGATCCGCAGCCGTGTCGTCACCGGTGTCATGAGCTTTGCAGAGATGGACGCCATGATGTACAAGATCGAGGGCGAGGACCTGTACCTGATCGGTACATCCGAACACTCCATGATCGGTAAATTCATCGACCAGATCATTCCCGAGGACAAGCTTCCCCAGACACTGACCAGCTATTCCCCCTGCTTCCGCAAGGAGAAGGGCGCGCACGGTATCGAGGAGCGCGGCGTTTACAGGATCCACCAGTTCGAGAAGCAGGAAATGATCGTGGTCTGCAAGCCCGAAGAATCCATGGACTGGTACAACAAGATGTGGTCCTACACTGTAGAACTCTTCCGCAGCCTGGATATTCCTGTCCGCACGCTTGAGTGCTG